>LWDU01000104.1_pt1 | contig 24434 bp, 24 predicted proteins | sample 727161 | NCBI WGS metagenome assembly LWDU01 (sample SAMN04566230, study PRJNA314399) | hydrothermal vent metagenome | isolation source: deep sea hydrothermal plume seawater | place: Mexico: Gulf of California, Guaymas Basin | collected 2004-07-11
TAGGAAAAGATGTTACGCCACCGATTTCTGGACAAACCTATGAAGTGCTTAGTAATTTTTGGTCAACCTATAGGGATGTTGAAAATGAAGACTTTTTCATATCTATTGATGTTGAAAAAATTCCATTTTCAGATGACATTGGTGTAACTACCATTGTGACCCCCGCAAACGGAAGCACGCTTGGGACAAGCCAAAATGTAGAGATTGTTATTGAAAATTTTGGAATTAACTCAGCAAGTAATTTTGATGTTAATTATCAATTTAATTCAGGAACAACAATAACAGAAACAGTAACACTTTCTATTGCTCCAGGAAATACATTAAACCACGTATTTACAACGACTATTGGACCAATGTCAGTTGGATCACCAGCAGCACAACTTTGCGCTTGGACAAGCTACTCAGTAGACCCAAACCCAATTAACAACCAAAGCTGTAACACTATAAACTCTCCAACAACAGGGGTTAGCGAACAAGCTCTTTCAGAAATTGTAATTTATCCTAATCCAACTAAAGGAAAGCTGATTTTAGAAAACTTACCAAAAGGAGAAGTGTCTTTTGTAATTGTAGATGTAAGAGGAAAAAGAGTTGTTGAGATAAATAAAATAAGTAAAAAAACAATTGACATATCTTCTCTTGCAGACGGAATATATCAAATTAAATTAGAAGGAAAAGAGTGGGTGTGGAACAAAAAGTTAATTAAACAATAATAAAACTAAGCTGCCTTTTATCTAAATCGGCCGCCATTACTTTTATCCGAACATTTTGCCCTAATTGGTATTGAACCTTTGTTTCAGCGCCAATTAGGGCAAATTTCCCCTCCTCATGGATAAAATAATCTTCTTTCAAGCTTTTGATTTTTACAAGCCCTTCACATTTATTTTCAGAAAGCTCAACATATAAACCCCAATCCGTTACCCCAGATATAATACCAGAAAATGTTTTTCCAACATTTGACTGCATATACTTTACTTGCATATATTTTATAGAATCCCTTTCTGCCATAGCAGCTCTTTTTTCCATTTCTGAACAATATTTGCAAACCGCTTCCAAATTTTCTGCGCTAACAGAGCTTTTTCCATCAAGGTATTGTTCTAAAAGACGGTGCACTATCAAATCAGGATACCTTCTGATTGGAGAAGTAAAATGGGTGTAATAATCAAAACCTAAACCATAATGACCAATATTATTTGTGCTATAAATAGCTTTTGCCATTGAACGAATAATTAGTTTTTCAAGCATATCTTGCTCTTTACTTCCTTTTATATGTTTGTGTAAGTTATTTAACGAATAAACCAAGTTTGTTTTTGAAGAAGAATCAAGATTGTGTCCTAGCTTTTTAACCAACCGCCCTAATGAAGAAATTTTCTCAGAAAGAGGCACATCATGAATTCGATACACAAAAGGGCGTGATCGGCTTTTGTTTTTTGGTTTCCCCACCAGTGTTGCAATCGTTTTATTAGCAAGCAACATAAACTCTTCAATCATATGATTTGTATCCAAAACAGGCTTAAAATAAACCTCAATAGGCACATCTTTTTCATTCAAAACAAACTTAGCCTCCGAACTTTCAAAGTCAAGAGCCCCAAGCTTAAAACGACTTTTTCTTAATATTTTTGAAAGACGATCTAAAAGCAGAAGTTGTTTAGAAAACAAACCCCTTTTCTCATCTATTATTTCCTGAGCATCAGCATAAGTAAAACGCTTGTCAGAATGAATTACGCTTTTACCAACCCAATAATCAAGTAAATTTGCTTTCTCATCCAGGGTAAACAAAACAGAAAAACAAAGCCGATCCTCATTAGGTTTTAGCGAGCAAATTTCATTTGAAATAACCTCAGGTAGCATAGGCACAACCCTGTCCACCAAATACACAGAGGAAGCTCTTTGCTCGGCTTCCAAATCCAAAACACTCCCTTTTTTTACAAAATGAGAAACATCCGCAATATGTACCCCTATTTCCCAATTCCCACTTTCCAATTTTCTAACAGAAAGCGCATCATCAAAATCTTTTGCGTCATCAGGATCAATGGTAAAAGTATCCACACCCCTTAAATCTTTTCTAGAGTTAATTTCTTTTCCGGAAATAGTTAGAGACGTTTTTTTAGCAGCTTCTGTCACAATTTCAGGAAAAACAGGGGACAAATCGTATTCGTATAAAATAGAGTGGATTTCAGCATTGTGATTATTAACCTCTCCAATAACCGAAATGATTTTTCCAACAGGGTTTTTCCTGTTTTCTGACCAATCCGTAACCTCAACCAAAAGTTTTTTTCCACCATAATCTGATTTCAATTCTTGCTTAGGAATAAAAATATCAAAAGGTATTTTTTTATTGTCAGGAATAAGAAAAGCAAATTTTGAATCTTTTTGTAAAACCCCAACAAAAGAAGATTTTTTCCTTTCCAAAACCTTTAAAACCTCTCCCTTCTTGCGCCCTTTTTTTTGTGGAAAAACAAGCACAGAAACCGTATCGCCAATAAAAGCAAACCGGCTATAATCTAAACTAACAAAAACCTCTTCTTTATCCTCTGTTTCAACTAACAACCCCCTAAAAGAAACCGTTTTTATAATCCCCTTTTTTTTATGAGAATGCTCGGATAATTTATACTTTCCAGGCTTGATTTCTAGGAGACTTCCATTCTTATACAAGCCAAGTAAAACACCTACTATAAGCGTTTTTATCTCAGGATTTTTACTGCCAAGAAGTTTGTAGATTTGTTTGTAATTAAAGTTTTTGTGCGGACTTTCTCTAAAAAAACTTAAAACCACATCAATTAGCTCTTTTTTCGAATAGGGGTTTTTAGATAATTTTCCTCTTTTTCTTTTCTTCATCTATCAATTTTGTGTGTGGCGAAATTAATGTTAATTTTGTTTGTAAATGAAACAATCTAAAATACTAATACTAACAAGCATTATTTTCATTTTTATTTTGTGTTCCTGTAAAACAAAAAGCGAATGCCCGGCCTATGACGAGCCATCAAGTAAAACAGAAGGAAAAGACGGAACTAAATACAAATTGATTTTGTTAAAAGACGGAAAAAAAGTAGGGGTAAACAGCAAAAAAAGAAATAAAAAAGCCAAACAAAAACTATTCAAAAAGAAGGTTTTAAACTAAAACCAATCGCTTAAATCAGCGGTTTTCTCCATGTCGTTTTCCAAACTATCTGGTAGAAAATGAAAAAAATCAAGACCACTTATCTGCTCAATAGAATCAACAGAGACAACAAAACTAGACAACAAGCTGGTATCTTTTTTGTTTTCGAGCAAAAAAGAAACAGAAGAAAAATCCTGTTCATTCAAAATAATTTTGAAATAATATTTTGGAACAGAAACGGTTTTTCCGCCTAATTTTGGTAAATCGTCAGTCAAAACCCCACCAACTATAATAATAAGCGGATTATGATTTACAACCCATTCTCGCACTTTTGTTTCTAACTTTCTCCACAAGCCATTTCGATTAAAATAAGGATTTTGTGGAGAAACATTACTCATTAAGAAAGTTTCATCCATAGCAAGCTGATTCCATATTCATATCAGCTGCTGGCAATAAGTGTCCACGGGCATATCCTGAATTTGTATATGCACTATGTGAGAGTGTTCTAGGAACAACAAGAGAGTCTTTCAAAAAATAACTTTTTCTTTTTGCGTTTCCCACAATCGATAGAGTCGTTCAAAACATAATAAACCCAAGCGGCCTGTTCGTGTTTTTCGTTATAACACAATGTATAGTAAGTATGGCTAACCATACTACAAGCAGAATCACCCAAAGGCAAAAAACTATAAATAGTTTCAGGGCGTTCCTTTTTCGGCTGTTCGTTTAAAAACAAAAACACAAACAAAAGAAGAAATATTTTTTTCATAACCATTAGGTGTAACGAATTAAAAAAGTTGCTCGTACAACAAATATATGAATTTAAAAAATGAAGACACTAACAAGCATAATACTTATTCTTTCAGTTGCTACTGCAATTGGGCAAAATGACATCTGGAAAGTATATAATAGCGCGAGCACCAACCTACCAGATAATAAAATAACAGCCTTAATTATTGACAAAAACAATAATAAATGGATTGGAAGCCAGGAGGGATTAATTTTATTTGATGGGAATAATTGGAAGGTTTTTACCACAAAAAACAGTAATCTCCCTTCTGATAAAATACTAAGCATTTTAGAAGTAGAAAATACAATTTGGATAGGGACAGCATCAGGATTATTGCAAATAGAGGAAAAAAAATGGAATATGATTAATACAAAAAACAGTAATTTACCATCTGATAAAATAAGAAAAATTGTAATAGACTACAATAAAAATATCTGGCTGGCAACCGAAAAAGGATTGGCAAAATATGATGGGAAAAAATGGGTGATTTTTAGCAGAAAAAACAAAAAAATAAAGAATGATGATTTTATATCACTAGCTATTGACAAGGAAAATAATATTTGGGCAGGAACCAATAGCGGACTTTTGGTTATTAACAACAAAACAGTAAATGAATACAACAGCAAAAACTCCCCCTTACCAGATAATCATGTGTGGAATATAATTATTGACAAAAACAACACAAAATGGATTGGAACTAAAAAAGGACTCCTAAGTTTATCAGACGAAAGCTGGAAAGTTTATACACAAGAAAATTCAGGATTACCCCATAACATAATAAACTGCTTAACAGCTGATGATTATGATAGAATTTGGATTGGCACACAAGAAGGTATATCATCATTTGATGGTGTTGAATGGAAACTATATAAAGCAACAAAAAAGAAAATGAATCATTATAGCATTTATATTGACGAAAATGACAACAAATGGATTGGAACAGAAAAAGCATTATTGGTCTTAAATCAGGAGGGGGTAAACGAAAAAACACTAACAAATAAATCAAACTTAGTTTTTGAAGTAATAAATAACATATCTAAAAACAACACAAAATTTTCATATTATTTACCAATAGCCAGTAAGGTAAGCATCAAACTATATACTTTTCAAGGGAAAGAAATAACAACAATTTTTGAGGAAAAAAACCTCAAAGGCCAACATCATTTTTATTACAATACCAGGCATTTGTCAAGAGGAACTTACTTTTGTCAATTCCGGACAAATGAAAGCAAACAAACCCAAAAAATTGTGGTAATGAAATAAAATAAGATTTGGTTAATACGCAAAAAGCCCGACTATTTATAGTCGGGCTTTTTGTTGTGTATTTTTTACCCTTCTAGCTCCCCCTCTTGGACTCGAACCAAGGACCCTCTGATTAACAGTCAGATGCTCTAACCAGCTGAGCTAAGGAGGAATTACTTCAAAAAATGGTTTGCAATATTAGTGTAAAGCAACTAATTATGCAATATATTTGCAAAAAAACAAAATGAGTATTTTAATAGTAGGAACAGTCGCTTTTGATGCTATAGAAACACCCTTTGGAAAAACAGATAAAATTGTTGGTGGAGCAGCAACTTATATTGGCTTATCAGCATCTTTTTTTTCCAATAACCTAAATTTAGTTTCGGTGGTGGGAGATGACTTCCCAAAACAAGCGATAAAAATATTAGAACAACATAATATAGACACCAAAGGATTACAAATAAAAGAAGGAGAAAAAACCTTTTTTTGGTCTGGCAAATATCATAACGACATGAATACACGAGACACAATTGAAACCCAACTCAATGTGCTGGAAACATTTGACCCAATAGTGCCAAAAGAGTATCAAAATTCCGAATTTCTAATGTTAGGAAATTTAATGCCTTCCGTGCAAAAAAAGGTATTAGACCAAATGAAAACAAGACCAAAACTAATTGTTTTAGACACTATGAATTTTTGGATGGATCATTTTTTAGAAGACTTAAAAGAAGCCCTAAAAGAGGTGGATGTACTAACCATAAATGATGAAGAGGCAAGACAACTTTCCGGGGAATACTCACTAGTAAAAGCTGCCAAAAAAATACTCGAAACGGGACCAAACTACTTAGTAATTAAAAAAGGAGAACATGGCGCTCTTTTATTTAATAAAGAAGAAGTGTTTTTTGCACCAGCACTTCCCCTTGAAGATGTTTTTGACCCGACAGGAGCAGGCGACTGTTTTGCGGGAGGGTTTATTGGCTATCTAGAAAAAACAAAGGATATCTCCTTTGAAAATATGAAAAGAGCAGTAATACACGGCTCGGTAATGGCATCATTTTGTGTGGAAAAATTTGGAACAGAAAGAATAAAAGAACTTACACATCAAGATGTGGAAAACAGATTGCAAGAATTTATCGACCTAGTGCAATTCGAGAGATCTTTAACAAAAAGCTAGAATAATTCGTTTTTGTTTGCAACATTCCCCTCATACCAACTATCAATTTCAAGAGGATTGTTCTCAGTAGCTTTAACAGCTAACCCATCACACCGCTCATTTTCTTTATTGTTCGCATGCCCTTTTACCCAAACAAATGTAACGGTGTGTTTTCGGTAAACCTTCAAAAAACGAATCCATAAATCTGGATTTTTCTTTTTTCCAAAATTATTTTTTTCCCAAGAAAAAACCCACTTTTTTTCCACTGCATTCACCACATACTTAGAATCAGAATACACAATAACGGACGATTTATCTTTTTTCAAAGATTCTAAACCGACAATCACACTAAGTAGTTCCATTCTATTATTAGTAGTTAGTCGATAACCGGCCGACAACTCTTTACGGTTGCTTCCTCTTATTAAAACCAAGCCATACCCTCCCGGCCCTGGATTTCCACTACAAGCACCATCTGTATAAAGTGTAATCATTTTTTTCGAATTATAGAAGCAATTATTTTAGGGAAATATTCCTTTTCTAGCCTATGAATTTTATTAGCTAACGATTCAGGAGTGTCGACTTTTTCAACAGCACACCTTGCCATAAAAACAATTTTCCCCTCATCATATTTATTATTTACAAAATGAATTGTAATTCCAGATTCTGACTCCTTATTTTCTAAAACAGCTTTATGAACATTTTCTCCATACATTCCTTTTCCGCCATATTTTGGCAGTAAAGCAGGGTGAATATTAATGATTTTGTTGGGGTAGTTTTCCACCATTTTTTTTGGGATTTTAAGCAAAAATCCAGCTAGAACAATAAAATCAACACCATAATTATCAAGTATTTCTTGAATAAAAACATAATTAGTTAATTGGTTTTTTGTAAAAACACATACAGCTATTCGCAATTTTTTCACCTTTTCCAAAACAAGAGCACTTTTTTTGTTTGATAAAATTAAAACAACACGTATATCAGGCGTATCAGTAAAAAAATGACAAATATTTTCAGTATTTGTACCAGCTCCGGAAGCAAAAATGGCAACACGACTTTTCACGGCATAAAAATTTTAAAAATAATAAGCAAAGGAACAAAAATATTTGCAAGAAGAGATAAAACAAATGTTTGCAAATTGTACAATTAATGTATTTCTTTGCAGCATATTAATTTAAAAATATTTTGACATGTCAGAAGTAACTACAAAAGTAAAAGCAATTATTGTTGACAAACTAGGGGTTGACGAAAGTGAAGTAACCAGTGAGGCAAGCTTTACTAATGACCTTGGGGCAGACTCATTGGATACAGTTGAGCTTATAATGGAGCTTGAAAAAGAATTCGACATTCAAATACCGGATGATGAAGCAGAGGGCATTGCAACCGTTGGGGATGCTATTTCCTTTGTGGAAGGAGCAGTATAAGTAAACAAAAATCTTATGGATGCAAGACGAGTTGTCGTTACCGGCATAGGTGTGCTTACACCTATCGGAAATAATCTGCAAGAATATTGGGAAGGATTAGTTAGTGGACAGAGTGGTGCTGCTCCAATCACGCTTTTTGATGCAACTAATTTTAAAACTCAGTTCGCCTGTGAAGTTAAAAACTTTAATCCAACCGACTTTTTAGATAGAAAAGAAGCCAGAAAATTGGATAGATTTTGTCAGTTTGCAATGGTGGTTGCTAATGAGGCATTTAAGGATTCAGGACTTGATGTTGAAAAAATAGATTCTGATAGAGCAGGGGTTATTTGGGGTTCTGGAATTGGAGGAATGAACACCTTTTATACCGAATCGGTAAATTTTGGAACAGGTAACGGAACACCAAGGTTTAACCCATTTTTTATTCCTAAATTAATTTCTGATATCCCTGCTGGCCACATTTCTATTAAATATGGTTTTAGAGGGCCAAATTTTACAACTGTTTCTGCTTGTGCTTCTTCTACAAATGCACTAATTGACGCCTTCAATTATATTAAATGGAACAAAGCAGATATTTTTATTGCAGGAGGATCAGAGGCTTGTGTTTATGAACCAGGAATAGGAGGATTTAATGCAATGATGGCCTTATCCACTAGAAATGATGATCCAAAAACAGCATCTCGTCCTTTCGATAAAGATAGAGATGGCTTTGTAATGGGAGAAGGAGCTGGAGCGATAGTGTTAGAAGAATATGAGCATGCCAAGAAAAGAGGCGCTACCATTTATGCTGAGGTAGTTGGAGGAGGACTAACAGCTGATGCCCATCATATTACCGCACCTCACCCAGAAGGGCTTGGCGCATCTAATGTAATGCGCTTGGCAATAGAAGATGCAAATGCAAAAATAAGCGACATTGACTATATTAATGTACACGGAACATCAACACCACTTGGCGATATTGCCGAAACAAAAGCGATTAAATCCTTATTTGGAGAGCATGCATATAATTTAAACATTAGCGCCACAAAATCCATGACTGGCCACTTATTAGGTGCTGCTGGAGTAATTGAATCTATCGCTTGTATTATGGCAGTAAAAGAGAACACTATTCCGCCTACAATTAACCACAAAACAGACGATCCTGAAATTGATGATAAGTTAAATTTAACATTCAACAGGGCAGAAAGGAGAACCGTCAATTATGCACTTAGTAATACTTTTGGTTTTGGCGGGCATAATGCGTCTGTAGTATTTAAAAAAAGATAAGTTCTTTTCGGAGCTTAGCAAAAGCTATTTATGAAATCATTAACACTTGAATATTTAGACGAAGTTGATTTTATAGTGCTGGCTATTAATAGCCATGCAAAAGGATATAAGTTGTGTTGGGAAATGAACAATAGGCTAAAAGTAAACTTTATTAAAAACAAAGACCACAAACCAGAAGAAACAACAGAAGTTGAGTTTAGTAGGTTTACTTCTGAAGATAAAGATTTAGAAATCCACCACGATTTAATATCTAATTACTCAAAAGGAGGGCACTTACTCCCAAAATTCAAGAATATAGACTACTTCCTAAAAATTCAAAATCCTTTTTGGGAAAAAGAAAAAGAAGAATTTATTGGAAAGTTAAGCAAAATACCCGAAATTTTGTTGATTTTTGAATTCGATTTAGATAGTATAAGCTCATTAAACCCATTTATTTTTCATGATAAGAAAAACTAAAATAATAGCAACAATAGGCCCATCATCATCATCAAAAGCAATATTGATGAAAATGATAAGTAGGGGAGTAAATGTGTGTAGATTGAATTTCTCCCACCTCTCGCACGAAAAGGCAAAAGAGATTATAACTAGAATAAAAGAAATAAATCAGGAAGTACATGTACATACTGCAATACTTGCCGATTTGCAAGGACCTAAAATTCGTGTGGGGAATTTTGAAAACCCAGTTACACTTAGAAAAGCGTCTGAGGTAAGTTTTAGCACTAATAAAAAAGACAAAAAAGCTATATTTATAAACTATTCTTCTTTTGCAAAAGACGTAAAAAAAGGAGATAGGATTTTATTGGATGATGGAAAAATTGCGCTAAAAACAATTCATTCAAATTCTAAAAACACAATAAAAGCAAAAGTTATTTTTGGCGGAAAACTATATTCTAATAAAGGAGTAAACCTTCCTGATACCCAAATATCCTTACCCTGTTTAACACAAAAAGATAAAAAAGATTTAGCATTTATTTTAGGAGAAAAAATCGAATGGATAGGCCTATCGTTTGTTCGTTCATCTGAGGATATAATAAAACTAAAAAAGATAATCCGGAAAAACAAAACCTCAAATGCTCGGGTAATTGCTAAAATTGAAAAACCAGAAGCAATAGCCGATATTGATAATATAATCACACAAGCAGATGCAGTAATGGTGGCGCGTGGAGATTTAGGGGTTGAAATCCCACTACATAAAGTTCCAGTTTACCAAAAATTGATTGTTGAAAAATGTATCGCTCAATCTAAACCAGTAGTAATTGCGACACAAATGCTCGAGAGTATGACTGAAAATATTTCAGCAACAAGAGCAGAGGTAAATGATGTGGCAAATTCAGTGATTGATGGGGCAGATGCAATGATGCTTAGCGCAGAAACATCAGTTGGGAAACACCCAACAAAAGTAATTGACACCATGCGAAAAATAATTAGAGATGTAGAGGGGAGCGAACATAATATTTCAAAAAAAGAAGCAACAAAAACATCTTCAAAAAACGAAAGAGTTTTATCTTCTGCAATTTGTTCAAGCGCCTGTCAAATTGCAGAGCAAACAAAAGCACAAGCAATAATTACCATTACCTATTCTGGTTATAACACCATAAAAACTTCAAGTTATAGGCCAACCGCATTTATTTATGCTTTCACCAACAATCACTCCATTTTAAACACTCTTTCTTTAGTATGGGGGGTGCAAGGATTTTATTATGATAGAGGCACAACTACCGATCAAACCATTAAGGAAACCAAAGAGATTTTAATCAAAAACAAACTAATAAAAAAAGGAGATTTAGTTATCAATGTGGCGAGTATGCCAGCAAATGAAAAAGGAATGACTAATATGATGAAAATAAGTAGAGCTTAAAGTTATGAGTAAAAAAATAAATACAAAATTATTAGCAGAGATTTGTGAGGTAGCAGGAGCACCAGGACACGAACAAAGAGTAAGAGAAATTGTACTAAGAGAGGTAACATCCTTAGTAGATGAAATTAAAATTGACAACATGGGAAATGTTGTGGCAATTAAAAAAGGAAAAGAAAGTAAGCGAGTAATGATTGGCGCTCACATGGATGAGATTGGTTTTATCGTAACCCATATTGATGATAAAGGTTTTATTTTCTTCCACACTTTAGGAGGTTTTGACCCAAAAACATTGACTGCTCAAAGAGTAATTATTCATGGAAAGGAAGATGTAATTGGCGTGATGGGAAGCAAGCCAATTCACTTGATGAATGCGGCTGACAGAGCAAAAGTGCCAAAAACTAAAGATTATTTTATTGACACAGGAAGACCAAAAAAAGAGTTGGATAAAATTCTTTCGGTTGGAGACACAATAACTCGTGAAAGAAAAATGATTGAAATGGGAGATTGTTTAAATTGTAAATCTTTAGACAATAGAGTTTCCGTTTTTATCCTTATTGAGATGTTCCGTGAGATAAAAAAAATACCTCCTTATGATGTGTATGGGGTATTTACCGTACAAGAAGAAATTGGAATCAGAGGAGCAAATGTTTCCTCAATGGAGATAAACCCAGACTTTGGCTTTGGACTAGATACCACTATTGCTTGGGACACCCCAGGAAGCACTAAACAAGAACAAGTTTCTGCACTTGGTGAGGGAGCTTGTATCAAAGTAATGGATTCTTCCACTGTATGTGATTATAGAATGGTAAAATACATGAAGGAATTATCAAAAAAGAAAAAACTAAAAACACAATTAGAGATTTTACCTGCAGGAGGAACGGATACGGCTGGAATACAAAGAATGAACCCAGGAGGATGTATTGCGGGGGCGGTTTCTATACCAACCAGGCATATACACCAAGTAATTGAAATGGTACATAAAAAAGATGTAAGAGGCGCAATTGATTTATTGCGACACTCAGTAGAAAATCTACATACTTATGATTGGAGCTTTAGGTAATGTAAGAAAAATAGTTTAAAATAAAACCACCTGAAAAGGTGGTTTTTTAGTTAAATGCTATTTTCAAATTGCTTTAAGAAACGCACATCATTTTCAAAAAACAGGCGTAAATCTTTTACACCATATTTTAACATGGCAATTCTTTCAATTCCCATTCCAAAGGCGTAACCAGTATATTTTTTAGAATTAATGCCACAGTTTTCCAATACATTTGGGTCCACCATACCGCAACCTAAAATTTCCAAATAACCTGTGTATTTACACACATTACATCCTTTGCTGTTACAAATATTACAACTTACATCTACTTCAGCAGAGGGTTCAGTAAACGGGAAGTAAGAAGGCCTTAATCTTATTTTTGTTTTTTCTCCAAACATCTCTTTTGCAAAATAAAGAAGACATTGTTTCAAATCAGCAAAACTTACATTTTCATCAATATACAAACCTTCCACTTGATGGAAAATACAATGAGCACGAGCAGAAATCGCTTCATTTCTATACACCCTACCAGGAGAAAGCGTTCTGATTGGAGGTTTATTGGCATTCATATACCGAACTTGCACAGAAGAAGTATGTGTTCTTAGTAAGATATCAGGGGCAGTTTGTATAAAAAAAGTGTCCTGCATGTCTCTTGCCGGGTGTTCTTTTGGCAAATTAAGTGCAGAAAAATTATGCCAATCATCCTCAATTTCTGGTCCTTCCGAAACGGTAAATCCTATACGATTAAATATTTCAACTATTTCATTCCGAATTATAGAAATTGGATGCCTGCTACCCAAATTATCTAAAGCAACTGGTCTAGTTAGGTCAATTTCATCTCCTTTTTCTTCTGTTTCAAAGCTACCTTTGTAGGCGTCAATTTTTGCTTGCGCATTTTGTTTTAAGGTGTTTATTGCCTTTCCAAATGCTTTTTTGCTTTCATTTGGGACATCTTTAAAAGCAGCAAATAACTCATTTAAACAACCCTTTTTCCCCAAAAAATCCAAACGAAACTCTTCTACTTCTTTTTCTGATTTTGGAACGAAAGTTTCAACCTCTTGCAGTAAATCCTTTACCTTTTCTAACATCTTAATAATTTATATATATTTGCGTTTTCAATTACAAAGAAAGCAATAATTAAAACAATTATGAAAAACAAATTTTTTAAATTTTTATTTCTAGGAGCGATTATCGCTTTTATGTGCACATTTAGCGCTTGCAAAAAAGATGCCGATACCATGGCAATAATTACAGTTATTGATGTCAATGGAGAGGTTGTTAAAGATGCAAGAGTAAGGTTGCATCAAGATGGACAGATTAGTCAAGCGGGATCTTCTTCAATTATTTCTGATGAACAATGGACAGATGCAAGCGGAAAAACCGAGCATGTATTTGAGCATGAAGCAATTTTAAATATTGATGTGAGCAAGTGGGTTGGAACTAACGAGCTTACAGGAAGTAATGTAATCCGTTTGCTAAAACACAAAACCGTTAGCAAAACAATCGAAATCGATTAAGAGAAATAAGCGATAATAGCTTCTTTTATTAGCAAATCCTGTTGTTTCCCACTAAGATTTTTAATGGCTTTTAATTCTATCCAGTGTGGCCAACCATCTTCATCCACTTTCTCAAATTTAAAATAACCATAAGGCGTAAGTAGTTTGCATACCGCAAGGTGCAGGATATCTTGTTTTTCTTCTTTGCTAAACTCTTTAATCCCCATTTGTAGCTCTTGCACCCCAATTAAGAAAAGAACTCCTTTAAGGTCTATGTCTTCTGCGATATCTTTTTGTAATTTTAAAAGTAACGTATCCCATTTATTATTCAGCTTTTCCATAAGCGCAAAAATAGATTATTTAATATCTTTACACTATGAATTATTTAGATATTGCAATAGCCGTTTCCTTGCTTTACGGATTGATAAAAGGATTTTCTAATGGCTTGATTAAAGAAATAACAGGCCTACTTTCATTAGTTGTAGGAATTTATGTAGCCCTTAATTTTTCAAATCTATTAGAACCATACCTTAGTAGAATATTTGATAATTATGAGCAATTCAAACCCTTATTGGCATTTGCTATTCTTTTTATTTCTGTTTTATTACTCATCAAATTATTAGGGTATTTAACAGATAAATTGACAAAAGCACTTGCACTGGGATTTTTGAGCAGGATATTAGGAGGAATATTTGGCATGCTGAAATTAGCATTAATAATTAGTTTTTTACTAATGATTGAATCGAAATTTAAGCTCATTCCACAAGACACTAAACAAAGCGCGCAACTTTACAAGCCAATAACTAATTTAGTAGAATTAATTAGTCCACATATTGAAAAACACAAAGGGTTATTAAAAGACTTTCAAGAGAAAACAAAGCAAGTAAAAGAGGATATTGAGGAAAAGATTAAGAAAGAATAGCATCAACTCCTGGCAAGGTTTTTCCCTCCAAGTATGCTAACATTGCTCCACCGCCTGTTGAGATATAGCTTACTTTTTTAGCCAAGCCAAATTGTTTGATTGCAGCAACAGAATCACCTCCTCCAACCAGAGAATAGGCGCCTTTTTCAGTAACTTTGCAAATAGCATTTGCAATTTCTCTTGTTCCTTTTTCAAAATTCGGCATTTCAAAAACGCCCATTGGACCATTCCATATTATTGTTTTTGAGCGTTCAATTATTTCAGAAAACTTGGCAATGCTTTCTTGGCCAATATCCAAACCCATAAATCCATTTGGAATATTTGTAATTTCAGAAGTATTTGTTTCTGCATTATTATCAAATTTGTTGGCATTTACCGAATCACTTGGGAGATATAAATTCACCCCTTTGCTTTTAGCTAATTCAATAAGCTGTTTCGCCAAAGAATTTTTTTCTTCTTCTACCAAAGAATTTCCAATATTTCCTCCCACTGCTTTAGCAAAAGTATAAGCCATTCCGCCCCCAATTATCAGATTATCTACTTTATCGAGTAGCGCCATGATAACATCAATTTTCCCTGTAATTTTTGCTCCACCAATAATGGCCGTAAATGGCTTTTGAGGATTTTCCAAAATAACTTCCAAATTAGAAATTTCCTTTTCTAAAAGCAAGCCGAAATATTTACTCTCTGGAAAAAATTGAGCAATAACAGCTGTTGAAGCATGTGCTCTATGTGCTGTTCCAAAAGCATCATTAATATAAATATCAGCCAAGTTTGCCAATTGTTTTGCAAAGGCCGTATCTCCCAGTTTCTCTTCTGAATGAAAGCGTAAATTCTCTAAAAGCAAAACACTGCCTTCCTCCAAATTATTTATGGCAGTTTCTGCCGTTTCCCCAATACAATTATTTGCAAAAGCGACATCAACTTCTAAAACTGTTGATAAATGATTGACAAGATGTTTAAGGGAAAAACAGTTTTCCGGACCATTTTTTGGCCTTCCCAAATGCGATATTAGGATTACTTTTCCACCTCCAGCAATTACCATTTTTATAGTAGGAATAGCTCCCAATATTCTACTATTATCCGTAATTTTGAAATTATCATCTAGAGGAACATTAAAGTCAATACGAATTAAAACTCGTTTCCCTTTAAAAGAAACGGCAGTAAGTTTTTCCATTCTGCAAAAATAAAATAAAACCAAATAAACAGATCAAAATTCTTACTTTTGACACAAAACAATAAATAATGCTTTTTGCCGAAATACCAGGAAATACAGCCATAAAACAAAATCTAATCAAGGTAGTTGCCAATAACAGGGTTGCTCATGCACAACTATTTTTAGGAAATTCTGGCAGTGCAAAGCTAGCTCTTGCACTGGCCTTTGCACAATATTTGAATTGTGAGAAAAGGAAAGAAACGGATTCCTGCAATATCTGCCATTCTTGTCTGATATATAATTCTCTTTCTCATCCAGATTTGCATATCATTTTCCCAGTGCTTAAAATAAACAATATTAAAAACCCTTTGAGTGATAACTTTATTTCTCAGTGGAGAGAAATAGTGTTAGAAAACCCTTATTTATCCCTAACACAATGGTATCAACATCTTGGAGCAGAAAATAAACAGGGGGTAATTTACAAGTATGAGGCCGAGCAATTGCAAAAAAAAGTAACACTAAAAAATTACGAATCTGCTTTTAGAGTTATTCTGATTTGGATGCCAGAAAAAATGAACCATGTTACAGCTAACAAACTATTAAAGCTAATTGAAGAGCCACCAAAAGGAACATTCTTTTTTATGGTTACAGAGGATTTTGAAAAGCTACTTCCTACCATAACATCAAGGATGCAAATGGTAAAAACCAAGCCGTTTAAAACAGAAAACATAACAAACTATCTAGTACAAAAAAAGGACCTTTTAGCTGAAAAATCTTTGCAAATAGCAAGGCTTGCTAACGGAAACCTCAATACAGCACTACAATTAAGCCAAACAGAAATAAAAGAGGAAACCCACTTAAAAGAATTCCAGAGCTGGATGCAAATTTGCTATAAAGCAAACCTAAAAGAGTTAGCAAAATGGACGGATGAAATAGCAAAAAACGGAAGAGAAAATCAAAAAGAATTTTTACAATATTCTTTAAAACTTATCAGAGATTGCCTCCTTGTAAATACCTTAAACGAGAGCCTACTAAAAACAGATAAAGAGGAAACAATATTTGTAAGAAATTTCGCTCCATTTATTCATGGAGAAAATAGTGTTTCCATTTTTGAAAAAACAGAGAAAGCAATCAAAAACATTGAAAGAAATGCCAATCCAAAAATTCTTTTTTATGAGCTATCCCTTCAAATGATGCGACTTTTAAAAGTAAAGCGTAAATTAGCAAACTAAAATTTAGATTAAAGAAATGAGCGGTTGCAGCAATTGTAATACATGTGAAACTTCCCTGGCAAGAGGGTGTAGTAACTCTTCTGTTTTTAATTGGCTTGAAGGAATAAGCACATTGAACAAGAAGGAAGACAGCTCTGTGGAAGTAAGGTTTAAGCAAGACAGAAAGGAATTTTTCATCAATCCGGAGGGCATACCCCTTACAAAAGGAGATATAGTAGCAGTGGAGGGATCACCAGGTCATGATGTTGGAGTAGTTTCCCTTACAGGAGAGTTGGTGATGCTGCAAATGAAAAGGAAGAAGGTAGATTTTGAAAAAGAAAGGCCAAAAAAAATATACCGAATAGCGAAACCAACAGATATTACAAAATGGGAAAAAGCCATAGCATTAGAAAAAGACACATTAGAGAAAGCAAAACTTTTGGTAACCGAGCATAAGCTCGGAATGAAACTTAGCAATGTGGAGTATCAGGGGGATAACACCAAAGCAACCTTTTATTATACAGCAGAAAAAAGAGTAGATTTCAGAGAATTAATAAAATCTTTTTCCAGAAAGTTCATGATAAGAATTGAAATGCGTCAGATTGGTGCAAGACAAGAAGCAGCAAAATTAGGAGGGATTGGAAGCTGTGGAAGGGAACTTTGTTGCTCAACCTGGATGACTGAATTCCCATCTGTTTCCACCTCTGCCGTAAGATATCAGCAATTATCTATAAATCCTCAAAAAATATCGGGCCAATGTGGCAGATTAAAATGTTGTTTAAACTTTGAGTTAGATGGATATTTAGATGCATTAGAAAATTTTCCAAAAACAAAAACAATGCTGAACACAAAGAAAGATAAAGCCAGGTTTTTGAAAATGGACATCTTTAAAAAGAAATTGTGGTACACCTATGTTGGCGATCCTTATTCAGCTATTGAACTAACACTTGATAGAGTAAAAACAATAATAAAACTAAATGAAGAAGGAACTCTTCCTGAAAAATTGGAAGACTTTATAATAGAGCAAAAAGTAAAAACCCACGATTTCGAAAATGTTATCGGACAAGATAATATTAACCGATTTGATAATAAAAACAAGAAAACAAAAAACAAAAAACGAAAGTTTAGATATAAAAGAAATAAAAAACAATGAGGCAAGTAGTTTTTGTTTTAGTAGTTTTTAGTTTGCTCTCCTGCACCAACAATTTCCTTTTTAAGGCAGACAAAGAAATTAAAGACGGATGGCATGCCGATAGTGTAATAGTTTTTCAGTTTAATATTTCTGATACAACAAATGTTTTTTATTCAGAAATAAATATAAGACACACTATCTCATATCCTTTTCAAAACCTTTTTGTATTTATTCATAACACAAATCCTTTAGGGCAAACAACAACTGATACAGTAGAATGTGTTTTGGCAAATAAAATGGGAAAATGGAAGGCAAAAGGAATAGGAGATATTTTAGATTTTACACAAACGTATAAGGATTCTATTGTTTTTAAAACCAAAGGGAAATATAAAATAGCAATAGAACAAGCTATGCGCCATGGAGAATTACCAGCGATTAAATCTTTAGAAGAAATTATATCGGTTGGGGTTTGTATAAAGAAGAAAAACTAATTTTTCCATTGCTTATCAAGCCATTTGGCTCTTTCAGAAATCCATCTTTGTAAATAGTTTACTTCATCCTGATGTGTATCACCTATATAATAATTTGGCCAAACTTCCTTTTGCCCTAATAAAGACCATTTGTCAAAATTATTTTCTTGAGCAATTTCTAATTCTCTATCAAATTTTTCTACCATTTCCATCACAACTTCATCACTTAGGGTTGAGATTCTTAATTGTTTCCACCTTTTTGTAAGAGCAGAGTTAAAAAACTTGTTTTGATTTAATTTTTCCCACCAAAAAGGAATTTCCTCCATGCTACTATATACAAAGCCAGAGGATTTGTATCCATTCAAATAATCGGTAAGCCCAAAGGAAAAGTTGAAATCCCAAATTGGCCCCATTTTTAGTTTCTTTTCCTCCGAGATTTGAAAATAAGTACTCAATCGATAAGCGTCAATATTTTTACAAAATTCATTAATGATTAAAAAATCAATAAAAGAGTTCATATCAATGATTTCAAAAATATCCAAACTATTTTCATCACTTAAAAACAAACTTTCTTCAAATAAATGTACAAAAGATTGAATTTGGATTCTCTCCGAAAAACCTAAAGCAGAATTATTTGGATGAACAATTTCAAAAACGGTTTTTGACGTTTCCCCATTAGAGATATTTGATTGAAAAAACTCATTTTTTGGCCTATCAAGTTCTATTAAATACCCATTTTTTAAATCCAAACGACTAGAATCAACCCTGATTTTTTCGCACAAAACATAAAGGCCTTGATAAAATCCGTTTATGCTCAATTCGCAAAATTTGGTTCTAGGAGCGTAATACCCCATTTTTTCAAATAATCGATAAGCAAGCACATTGCGCATCAAACTTTTATCAGCATAAGGACCGTATAAAATCCAATGTTCGTGTTTTGGTAAATTTAGTAAGCTAACTTTTTTCAAAGTTTTATTTTCATTTATTACTATAAAACTATAGGATTTTTTCTTAAAACTTTGAGAAGTATTTCCTCTTATTTCAATTTGTATAGTTTCTTTAAAAATAGCTTCTCCATCCTGCACAGAAAGTTTAGCAGGAAGTTTCGGCTCATCTTTAATGCCATTTTTTGTATGAATACTTAGCCAAGGTAAAGCAGATTTTTTCAAACTTTTTTTAGGTTTTTTGCTAGGAAAATCGTCATTGCTGTTTGATAGATATAATTTCGTTTTATTGTGCTGTAGTTTATAAAATTTTGTGTTTTGAAATTTAAGTAAAAGGGTATTTTCTCCTGACAAAATACTTTTTTTAATAATTTCAGAGCTAATAAAATAGTCAGCAGACAAAGAGGATTTGTAAATAAAAGAATCTCGTTTAGAAGATAAAAGAGTATCCATAAAAAAAGATGAACTTTTGTCCAATACTAATTTATCATTCAAATACATCCTAAAAAAAGCAGCATTATCAATTTGCAGTAATCCTGATTTTAGGGGGCTAATATTGTTTTTATAGAAAAAATATTTTATTTCAAGATAATTGCCGGTATCTTTAACGCTTTTTAAATCACTCAAAATATCCACAACCTCCACATCTCCATCTCTATTTATTAGTCGGATTTCTTTTAATTCTAAATCAATATTTGGACTGCTACAAGCAAACAAAAACAAACAAAAACAAAAGAAAATAGTTTTTTTCATAATCTTAAAAATCAAGGATAAGATTAATACTATCACTTAGGGCAGATGACACTTTTGTTTTTCCAAAAGGCAATATCCCATCAGAAATATTTGTTCCAACAGTTATTTTTGAAAAAGTATCCACACGTATTGCAAAAGAGTTTTTATAAAAAATATTATTATAAATTTCCGCATTTCCACCTATTGAAGCAGGATCTTTTCTGTATAGAGAAACACCTATTTTATTCTCATAAAACCGATTATTTTTCACCACAGCAAATGAGCTGTCTTTTACGGCCACACCAATATTATTACCAATAAACGTATTGTTTTCAATCAATATATTAGAGGAGTGCCCGTATTGTTCTTTCCCCACCGAAATCCCCTTATCACTATTATTAAAAATAAAATTATTCCGCACAATTATATTATGGCAAGCATTCATATCTATAGCATCATCCGGTGAATTTTTCACTACACAATTTTCAATCAATCCCTCATCCACACAAATGAATTCTATAGCATCCGGAAGATTGATAAAAGTAGAATTTTTCACAATTGATTTACTGAAATTAGTATTGATACCTTCTCCAGTTCCTTTCCCGTCAATAATTGAGTTTTTTAGCAAAAAAGATCCATGACGCGTCCATATAATAGGATTGCGATTTACACCAAAAACAAGTCGTTTTTCCTTGATGTTTATTGAGGAATTTGTAATGCTTAAATCAGTATATTTTGCACTGATTTTCCCTTCAATTATTTGAGTGAAATCAAATTTTGCCACAATTGGATAATGCTTTTCTCCATCAAATAAAACCTCCCCCCACTCTTTTGCTTTTTGCATGGGCCGAAAAACAACAGGATTTTCACTTGTTCCTTTTGCAATAAGATTACCATGCATCACAATATCTACGCCAGCACCTAACAGGATTTCAGATCCTTTTTCAATCGTGATAGTTGCTCCCCTCTCGATTTTTAGCGTTTGATTTAAAAGATAAGGGCTTTTACTACTTGATAAAAAAGTATTTTTAGAAATTGGCCCCGAAAGAGTAGTACAATCAACTTTTTCAAAAATATTTTTAGAATTAAATCCATCCACAAAAAATTCACCATCAGTTGAGGTAACTTTCCAATAATATTTTCCTGAGTGTAATTTTTCAGTAAATAATAATGTGGTATCGTTTGTATATTTTTTGACAAGCTTTAAGGAATCCTTGAATAAAAAATCAGAGCTAACAAAAAGCGTATAGCTTATTCCTTTTCCTTTAGGGCTTTTGGAGGCGCTCCACTCAAATAATATTTCATCACACACTTTTTGCTCTATTCTTTTTACTGCAAAAGTGCTTGGCCAAGTGGCAAATTGCTCTTGTAGTTTTTTATGTCTACTTTTAAAAAATTTCCGCTCTTTGTCTAAAAAATCTTGCCACTGACTTACACCATTTATTTGGTCTGTACTATCTTTTTCCACTGAACTTTCAAGCAAACCTTCCAATGAGGTAATAATTGGAAGAATTGCATTTGGCGAAATGGAAGTTTTAGATAATTCATCTATTCTATTTTTGACATCAGCAAACATTTGAGGATTCAAAAAAGCCCTTTCAATTAATGGATTATCCGATTCCCATTCACTTGAAGTTCGGTGGTATTGATAGGGCATCCAATTATAATAGGAAAGCGTTTTATCCATATCCCAAGGCAGGAGCTCCCATCTTCCTCTGTTATGGTAGAGATAATAATTATGGTAATAAGTACTAGCGTTTGCTAAATAGATATTTAAAGCAATGATATTAACGAGTTGGGGATAATTAAAAGTAGACTTTATAAAACCGATATACAAACTATCCGGAACAGTATTAACATCAGATATTAGTTTTTTCAAATCAATCCAATTCCCATTTTCTCCAACTTTCTTTTCCCATTTCTCCTCCACTTCATCAAAAATACTCATGCAAGCACCATCTTTTGTTGCCTTATATAAATTACCGTTTTCGTCCATTAAAGTATTTTTTAGAAAATCAGCATCCATATTTTCAACCTTCAAATACAAACCAAAATATTCTCCATTTATAAACAATTTCGCAAAAGATGTTTGGAAGCAATTCTGCCCAGAGGCCCTCATAATTTGACTACTTAAATATTGCCGGATGTAACTTTTGTCTGAAAATTCAGCATTTAAATTCAGTGTTTTTACCTTTCCATTTAGTATAAATTTCACCTTCAATGATTTTTTAGCATCTTTTCTTGAAGAATCTCCACGAATCCTCATTCTGGCTTTTGAAGTATCTCTATTAGAAACAATTTGTATGGGGATATAAGTGTTGTCTTTGAAGTTAGTGTAAATAAAAGTTAAGGAATCCGGATTACAGATAATATGATACTCCTCTAAAATCGATTGAGAGTAATAGATAGAGTTATCCGTATGGCAAGCATTAAAAATAAGTAAAATGAAAATAAATCTCAATAGAGGATTAATCATAAAATTACAGATATTTTCTTTAAGTGAAAGGAGCATTTATTTTGAGGATAAAATTACTATTTTTACCGAAATGAAATCTAAATAAGTGAGCAGAAAAAAAGTTGTATTAATTTGGCTAATAGTTTTCTCCCCTTTTATTGGGCTATTTTCAGCCATTTACCTAACCTCATTTGGGTTATTTGGTCCACTCCCAACATTCGAGCAGTTAGAAAACCCTAAAAATAATTTAGCTACCGAAATTATTTCAGAAGATGGAGTGGTAATGGGGAAATACTTTTTTGAAAACAGAAGTAACATCAAGTATCATGAATTACCAGAGAACTTAATAAATGCTTTAATTTCAACTGAGGACATTCGCTATATGAGTCATTCAGGAATTGATGTTCGCTCCTTAGTAAGAGCAGTAGTTGGTTTACTATTTGGAAGCGGAAGTTCAGGAGGAGCCAGTACAATCACGCAACAGTTAGCAAAAATGCTTTTTACTGAAAAACCAAGTTCGGGCTTGCAGAGGGTAATGCAAAAATTCAAGGAATGGATTATTGCGATTCGGCTTGAAAAGCAATATACAAAAGATGAGATATTAGCCATGTATCTTAATCGTTTTGATTGGGTAAACAATGCAGTTGGTATTAAGTCCGCCTCTCAAGTTTATTTTAATACCATTCCGTCAGAACTTAGTGCTGAGCAGTCGGCAATGCTTGTTGGTATGCTAAAAAATCCAGCTCTTTATAACCCCAATAGAAGAATGGAATTAACCCAAGGGAGAAGAGATGTAGTACTCTCACAAATGAAAAAATATGAGTTTATTACCGACTCATTATTTGATACCTTAAAAACTCAGCCTATTGTTTTGGATTTTAAAAGAGCAAGTCATAATGAAGGGCAAGCCCCTTATTTGAGGGAGCATCTAAGAGGGGAATTAAAAAAATGGTGCAATAAACATGTAAAGCCAGAGGGCACTCCTTACAATTTGTATACAGATGGATTACGGATTTATACTACCATAAATTCTCGACTGCAAAAATTTGCAGAACAGGCCCTTAAAGAGCACATGTCTTCCTTACAAAAAGATTTTTATAAACATTGGAAGGGCTATAGCAAAGCACCATTCCCCAAGGACATGGAATGGGAACAAATTAATGAGATTATTGACCAGGGGATGAAGCGATCGGAAAGATATAAAAAACTAAAAAAAGCAGGAAAATCGGAAACAGAGATAAAAGCAGTATTTAAAAAGAAAGTTCCTATGACACTTTTTTCGTGGGCTAAAGAAATTGATACGGTTTTATCCCCAAGAGATTCCATAAAGTATAATAAATATTTTATCCATTCTGGCATGATGAGTATGAACCCAAATACTGGGATGGTAAAAGCTTATGTTGGCGGAATAAACCACCGTTATTTTAAGTATGATCATGTGGTAGTAGGCAAACGACAAGTGGGCTCAACCTTCAAGCCATTTTTATATTCCTTAGCCATGCAAGAAGGTTATTCGCCATGCTATGAAGTGCCAAATGTTCCTGTTGTGTTTGATAAAGAAAAATGGGGGCTAGAGAAAGATTGGATTCCAGAAAATTCTGATGATAAATATGAAGGGGAATTACTTACTTTAAAGTTTGGAATGGCAAATTCCATCAATACTGTTACCGCCTATATAATGAAGCAATTCGGACCGCATGCTTTTAGCAGTGCCCTCTCTTTGTTTGGGAACATTTGATTTATCAGTATACGAGATGGTTGGCGCATACTCCACATTTGTAAATAATGGCGTTTGGACAGAGCCAATTTTCATCACAAAAATAACAGACAAACATGGCGTAATTTTGGAAGAATTCAAACCAAAAACTAGGGATGCTATGAGTAAGAATACTGCCAACCTGATGGTGAGGATGTTACAGGGAGTGGTAGATGGAGTATATAATAAAAACGCAAATACTACCATGGGAACAGGGGTTCGCTTGCGTTTTAAGTATCAATTTAAAAATGAAATGGGCGGAAAAACCGGAACTAGCCAAAACAATTCGGATGGCTGGTT
>LWDU01038936.1_pt1 | contig 24428 bp, 24 predicted proteins | sample 727161 | NCBI WGS metagenome assembly LWDU01 (sample SAMN04566230, study PRJNA314399) | hydrothermal vent metagenome | isolation source: deep sea hydrothermal plume seawater | place: Mexico: Gulf of California, Guaymas Basin | collected 2004-07-11
TCGGGGGTGGGCGGGAGGTGGGCGGTGGGATGTGGAGGTGGGCGGGGATTCGGCAGGATACCGGAATTCACTCGCATCGGTTCGCTGGGCTTCAGGCCTTGGGGGCGCAGTACCCGAAGGCCCGAACCGGCCCTTGACCATCGATGATGGCGTCGGCGAGCCGGGCGCGATGCCACGCTCCGGTCCCGAAGGCCAGATCCAGGGACCAGGCACGTTTCATCCAGATGTGTAGATCCTGCTCGTACGTGTAGCCGATGGCGCCGTGCACCTGCAGGGCTTCCTTGCCCGCGAAGAGCGCGGCTTCCCCGGCGGCCACCTTGGCCATGGAGACATCGGCGGCGCGTTGCTCGGCCCCGGTGGCCACCGAATGCGCCGCCCGGTAGACCACTGCCCGGGCGTATTCGACCTGGACCTTGGCGTTGGCCAGGCGGTGCTTCACGGCCTGAAAGCTCCCGATGGCGACGCCGAATTGTTGGCGCTGGGTGGCGTAGAGGGCGCCCATATCGATCAACTGCTGGCCCACACCCAACTGCTGGGCCGCGCACGCGAGCACCCCGCGATCAAAGGCTGCCTGCTGCATCGCCGCGCCCTCGGACCCGCTGGCGACCCGGGTGGCTACCGAGGGTGACCAGTCGACGCTGAAGAGTCGCTGGGATTGATCGTTGGAGTCCTGGGCGGTGAGTTGAGTCTCGCCCCGAGGCACCGCGTGGAGATTTTCGCCGTCGGGTAGGAAGAGCAGATCCGCCACGTGGGCGTCGCCCACGAAGGGGCTGCGGGCGTGGCCCACCGCCAGCATGGCCTCGCCGTTGGCCACCGCGCCCAGCCATTTCTGAGCCAGCTCGGACTGGCCCTTGCCGCTCAGCTCAACCAGCAGGGGAACGCCGACTGCGGCTGTGGAGATCACGGGTTCGGCCAGGGCCGCCCGCCCGGCCTCTTCGAGCACCAGCACCAGATCGCGCTCGTCCATGCCGAGCCCATTGTGATCTTCGGGGACGAGCAGACCGGGCACGCCGATTTCCGAAAGTTTGGCCCAGAAAGCCGGCGAACGTCCGGTTTCCGTGTCCCAGAGTTCGCGCACCGCCGCCGGGGTGCACTCGCCTTCGAGAAAATCCCGCACCGCCTGCTGAAGGAGCAACTGGTCTTCGCTGAAAGTGAATTCCACGATGGGGCTCCCGTTATTTCCGCGGCAGGCCGAGGATGCGCTCGGCGATGATATTGCGCTGGATTTCATTGGTGCCGGCGTAGATGGGTCCGGCCAGGGCAAAGATGAAACCGTCGAGCCAGTCGTCGACGCCCTCGGCCCCGGGCGCATGAGGACGAAGTTCGGCCCGGGCATCGAGCAAGGCCAGTGCGGCTTCGTGCATGCGAATGTCGAGTTCGGACCAGAAGATTTTGTTGAGGCTCGCTTCGGCGCCGATTTTGTCCCCGGCCATGAGCCGAGACACCGTCTGGTAGGTGTTCAGCGTATACGCTTCGGCATCGATCCAGCAGCGGGTGACGGTGTCGCGCAGGGTTCCATCCACGAAGCCGCCTTCGGCCACGGCCTTGCGGTAGAGGTCGACAAGCTTGCGCGCAGTGTTCTGGAAGCGCGCCGGGCTGCGCAGCATCAGCCCGCGTTCAAAGCCCGCCGTCGCCATGGCGACCGACCAGCCCTGGCCCTCCTCGCCGAGCCGGTTTTCTAGGGGCACACGGGCCTCGTCGAAGAAAACTTCGGCGAAGGCTTTTTTACCGTTGATCTTCTCGATGGGCCGCACGGTAACGCCCGGCGTGTCGAGGGGCACGAGGATGAACGTGAGCCCGTTGTGGCGAACGGATTCGGGGTCGGTGCGAAACATGCCGAAGAGCCAATGCGCGTAGGCGCCCCGGGAGGCCCAGGTTTTCTGGCCGTTGATCACATAGGCGTCCCCATCGGCGTCCCCATCGGCGATGGCGGTGGCCTGGATATTGGCCATGTCGCTGCCCGCGTTGGGTTCCGACCAGCCTTGGGCCCAGACCTCCTCACTGGAGGCCATCGCCGGGAGGAAGCGTGCCCTTTGTTCGGGGCTGCCGTATTCCATGATGGTGGGGCCGAGCAGGAAGATGCCGTTCTGGTTGACCCGCCCCGGTGCGCCCACCCGGTAGTACTCCTCTTCGAAGACGAGCCACTCGAGGAGGTTCGCGCCGCGGCCGCCGTACTCCACGGGCCAGGGCACCATGGCCCAGCCGCCTTCGTTGAGCTTCTCTCGAAACCATCGGGGGTGTCGAAGGAGGCCAGGGGCTCCGAGGGCACATTGGCCTCGAGCCATTGCCGCGCCTCCAGGCGAAAGGCCTCTTGTTCCGGGGTGTAGGTCAGATCCATTGTGTGCAGTCCCGCGCGTTTTGTTTAGGGAGGGCGTGGCTAGTCGTTTTGCTCTGTCTTGAAATCGGCGTCGCGTTTTTCCACGAAGGCATCCCGGGATTCCTGGGAGTCGGGAGACGTGTAGAGTTCCAGGGTGAAGCCCTGCTCGAATCGATAGCTCTTCTTGATGTCGAGAAGTTCGATTCCGTTGAGCGACCACTTGGCCAAGCGCATGGCTTTGGGGCTTTTGGACGCGATCTTGCCCGCCAGTTCCAGCGCGGCATCGCGCAGTTCTTCTCTCGGCACCACGGATTCGATCCCGCCCAGGCGGAGCGCCTCCTGGGCGTCGATGGCTTCGCCGGTGTACAGCATGCGCCGGGTTTTCTGCATTCCGAATAGGCGCATGAGATGGGTGGCGGCGCCCAGGGCGCCGCGGTCGATCTCGGGGAGCGAGAAGCTCGCGTCGTCGGCGGCGATGACGATGTCCGAAGCGCCCGAAATTCCGATGCCTCCGCCCAGGCAATAGCCGTGGACGGCGGAGATGACCGGCACTGGGCAATCGTAAATCGCCGCGAAAGTGTCGTAGCAGCCTCGGTTTACGTCGACGATCTTCGTGCCGTCGGCGGCCAGTTCTTTGATGTCGACCCCAGCCTGAAAGCCCCGGCCCTCGGCGCGGATGACCAGGCAGCGAACGTCCTCGCGTTGTCCGAGGCTCGTCACCACGGCGGCGAACTCGAACCAGCCCGCGCTGTCCAGCGCGTTCACCGGAGGGCTGTTGATGATGACTTCGGCGATGCCTTCGTTGACCGCGGTATCAATTGCCATTGTGAGATGTCCTTTTGGGTCGAATTTCGAGATTCAAGCCGGGTGATTTCGCGCGAGGCGCTCGAGGGTTTGCTCGGCCTCGGCCACCATACGGGCGATCAATTCTGCGCACGGCGGCCGATCGGTGAGAACGCCGGCCACGGTGCCGCTGGGCAAGTAGCCGCGCACCGGGTCGCCGTCCTGCATGGCGGTGCGTGCCAGCATGGGGGCGTTGACGGCCATCAGGGTCTGGGCCCGGGTGAGCCGTTCGTTGCGCTGCATGGAAAGGGCCGAGCGAAGGAGATCCGTCAGGGAGGCCCCGGTCATCTTCCGGTAGGCGAGCCCGTTGCGTAGGGCGAAGAGCAGCCGGGTGAAAACGCTGCTCGACTCCAGCCGCTGAACCAACTCGTTGGTCACCACGCGCTGGGGCAACCCGTCGACCTCGGAGGTCACGCGCACGTTGTCCACCGTGGCGTCCAAGTAGCGGGCTTGGGTGGCATCGGGCACCGGGCTTTCGGCGCTCATCAGGAAGCGGGTGCCCAAGGCGATGCCCGAAGCCCCATAGGCCAGGGCCGAGACCAGGCCCCGCCCGTCGAAATAGCCGCCCGCCGCCACCACGGGCACACTCACGGCATCCACGGCGCCGGGGACCAGCAAGGAAGTGGGCACCGGGCCCGTATGGCCCCCGCCTTCGCCCCCCTGAACCACGATGATGTCCGCGCCCAAGGCCTCGGCCTTGACCGCGTGCTTGACCGCGCCGCAGGTGGGAACGCAGACGACACCGGCGTCTTTGAGCTTTTGGATCAAGTCGGCGCTGGGTGCGCGGTTGTAGCCCGCCGCTTTCACCCCTTGGCGGATGATGGCGTCGCTGATGACATCGGCCCCAGGCGCGTCCATCAGAAAATTTACCCCGAAGCTGCAGGGGGTCAGGGCCTTGATCTTTTCGATCTCTGCCTCGACATCGTTTGGAGCAATGGTGGCCGCCGCCAAGAAACCGATGGCCCCGGCATTGCTCACTGCGGCCACCAGTTCGGGCTTGGCCACCCAGCCCATTCCCGTCTGGATGATGGGGTAGCGGATCTCCAAGAGTTCGCAGATTCGGGTATGAAGCACGGGGGGCAAGGTGGGAACTCCGTGGCGTCCGGGTTGGACGCAGAGGGGTGCTCAGTCCCGGACTTCTTTGTTGATGAAACCTTCGGGGTCGAGCACATCGCGAATGATGTGAAGTTCCTCATCGCTGGGCATCCGGGTTTCGGAAACTTCGCCCTCGATGACGAGTTCAAACCCGGTATTTTCCACAACGTGATCGGCGCTCACTCCGGGATGCACCGAAACCAGCCGCATAGCGTGGTTCGGCGTGTCGAAGTCGAAGACGCCCAGGTTCGAGACCACCCGGCGAATATCGTGAAAGCGCGACGTTTGCTTGCCGAGGGCGGCGGCGCGGTCGTAGCCCACGCCCGAAACCACGTCGACTTTTTCCACGAAGACCTTGGTGCTGTGGTTGGGGACGAAATAGCTGGTGGCGTGGTAGAGGGTATTGCCCGGCGCCCCGCGCATGCCCAGGAGTTGGGCCTTGGGTTTTTCGTGCGGGCCGATGCAGGCGAAGTTCTGGTTGCCGAATTTGTCGACTTGGCTGGCCATCATCATCACGTGGCGGCGGGTGGTCCAGACGACGTTGTCGAAGAAAAGTCGGAAGGGCATCCAGGCGCTCTTGATGGGCTCTTCCTTGATCGGTCCGCTCACCGGGGGCACGGTTTCGATGCCCGTCGCGATGCCGTCGGTCATGAAGAGGTCCGGCGAAAAGGTCAGCTTGGCCAGTCGCCCGCCCACCGTCGGGGTGATCCCAAAGGCGCTCATCAGGATTTCGCCATCTCCGCGGAAGCACTCCGCGATGGCCACCGCACAGACTTCGGCACGAGTGACTTCGCTCATCGATTTTTCACCGCAGCCTGGTAGTCGGCTTCGCTTTCTAGGTCGAGGTAACGCGCTTTGAAGGCCTGCCAGGCATCGGGATCCTTGGCGGTCGCCGCGTATTCGCGTTGGAAACCTTCGTCGCGCCCGTAATCCGGCGTGCACTCGGTAAAGTGAGCACCGCCCGGGGCCTCGATGACGCCATCGATCATCAGGCGGTTGATCGAGACCGTGTGGATCGAGCCTTCCTTCTGAAAATCCTCGCTGGCGACGATCTTCTCGCAGCTCATGAAGCGGCGCTTGGCGGCGTGGCAGAAGAGATCGTCGAAGTAGGGATCGGGCCCGAGAAATTGGCCGTTGCCCAACTTGTCCGCCCGATTCATGTGGATCAACGCGACGTCGAGTTCAAGGGCTGGCATGGCGATGAGTTTCTCGCCGTCCTCGTAGGGCGAGGTGACCATCCGCAGTTCCGGGTTCACAGTGACCACGTCTGAGCCCAGGCCGGCGCGAACCGGCAGAAAGGGGAGGCGATGAGCGGCGGCGCGCAGTCCCCATTGCAGCATGCCCTCGTCGAGTTCGGCGGCGCGGAAGCTGCCCGCCTGGCGGGCTTGGCGGAAGTGGGGCTCGAGGGGGATCGAGTCCAGGGAGACGAACCCATAGATCAGCTTGCGCACCTTGCCGTATTTGCAGAGCAGCCCGGCGTCCGGTCCGCCGTAAGTGACGACCGTGAGGTCATCGAGGTCCGAGCGCAAGATCTCGCGCACCAAGCTCATGGGCTTGCGGCGCGATCCCCAGCCCCCGATTCCGAGGGTCATGCCGCTCTTCAATTCGGCGATGACCTCGCGTTCGGTGGTGCGTTTGTCCACGGGATCTCCTCGCCGCCGGGCCAAACTGGCTCCGGCGTTTAGCCGGGCTCATCGGCCGGGGCTGAGTTGGAGGCTGGGTTGGGGGCGTAGTTGGGGACGCAGTTGGGGACGTAGTTAGAGGCGTAGTTCGAGGTGTAACTGGCGGCCGGCTCGAGGGATTGGGCTCCTCGAAATTGGCGGCTCGGAACGCTTTCGGTCCGGGGCGGGGCTCCGGGCCGGGGATAAAGTAACGATACGTATCGTTTCTGTAAACGGGTCGGGGGGCCGATCGGGCGCGTTTCCGAGCTGGCAGAATGGCTTCGGGCCGCCCCAGGCGGGGCTAGTCCGAGGCAGGGGCATCCTCCTCCGGGGGGCGCGGGCAGTCGGGCTTCCGCCCGGCCGCCACCGCCCGGTCGCGGATTGCTTCTGCCCGAGGCATGCGGTTCTCCAGCTCTCGGATGCGGCTGCCGTGGGCCGGGTGACTCGACATCCACTCCGGCGGCTGCCCCTTCGAGGCCGCCGCCATGTTGTGCCAGAGCGCAATCGCGGCCCGGGGGTCGAATCCGGCCTGGGCCATCAGGTCGAGGCCCATCAGGTCGGCTTCGTTCTCGTGGCTGCGGCTGAAGGGCAGCAAGATCCCGAATTGGGCGCCCAGGCCCAGAGCCGCCAGGGTCGCGCGCCCGCCCGGCGTAGACGAATCCGTGGCGGCCGAGGCCGCCAGCAGTCCCGCCTGGGCGGCCAGCACTTGGGACATACGCTCATTGCCGTGGCTAGCCAGAACGTGGCTGATCTCGTGGCCGAGGATCGCCGCCAGTTGATCCGGGGATGTGGCCACCGCGAGAATTCCGCTGTGAACCCCGATGCGCCGGCCGGGCACCGCGAACGCGTTGGCGCTGGGGTCGTCGAAGATCACCACCTCCCAGCCCGATCGCCATTCTGGGGACAGTTGGGCGATGAGCGTCGTGGCCACGCAACTCACGTAGTCATTGCGCTGGCCGTCCTGGGAAATTTCCTTGTCCCGCTTGATTTGCTCAAAGGACTGGCTCCCCATTTGGGCGAGTTGGTCGTCGGGAAAGAGTTTGAGCTGGCTGCGGCCGAGGGGGGAGGTCGCGCACGCGGCCAAGATCACGAGGGCGGCGAAGCCGGGCACAAGCCCGGTGCTCAGGCGGGAGCGCCCGGGTTGCGGCTGCACGGGAGGAGTCAGATGTCGGGACTGCATACCCAGAGGGCAGCGAAGCTGGAAAGCGCTGTCAAGCGGGTGTTTTCTGGCCGTCTCGGCGCCCCAGGTGGACGGCGTGGCGCAGTCCGCCTTTGCCCGGCCGATGCACTTCGGTCTCAAACCCCGCCGCCTGCATGCGCTGGATGAAGTGACGATCCGAGGTTTCGCCCCAAACCGCCAAAATGCCCCCCTTGCCCAGAGCGCCCCGAGACCGGGCCAACGCCCGGCTGCCGTAGAAGGGATCGTCCCGGGCATGGCTGCCCGGGTGGGGGCCCTCGTAGAGGTCGAGGAGGATGGCGTCGTAGCGTTCGTCGTCGGGGCTCCGGGCCGCCTTCCGAATGACCGCAGCGACATCGTCCACGCGGAGCCGGACGCGGGGGTCGTCGAGTGCACGCGCGTTGATTTCGGCCAACGGGCCGCGGCACCAAGCGGCGATATGGGGGTTCAACTCGACCACCTCGATTTCGGCGCCGGCGGGTAAGCCGGCCAGGGCGGCTCCCAGGGTGCACCCCATGCCGAGTCCTCCCAGCAGGACCCGGGGCTCGGAAAGGGGGGCGAGAATCGTGCAGGCGAGGTCGGCCAAGGCGAGTTCCGAGCGGTTGGCGTGGCTGTTCATCAATACTCGGCCCGCCACGGTGATGAGGAAATCTTGCTCACCCCGGCGCCGCAGTTCAAGGGTGCCGGCCTCGGTTTCGACGCGCTCGAGGGTTTCCCAGGCAGTGGCCAAGGCTTCGATTCCTCAGCGCCTACGCTTGATGCTCGCGGACCACGGCGAGCAATCCGTCGCCGTAGCGCGCGGCTTTGCTCGGCCCGATCCCGTTTGCGAGTTGGAGGGCTTCGAAATCCGTTGGCCCGAGCCGCGCGACATCGCGCAAGGCGCGGTCGCTCGCGACCACGTAGGGGGGGACTCCGTCGCGCCGCGCCACCTCCATGCGGTGGGCGCGAAGGGCCTCGAAGAGCGCGGTTTCGGGCAGGGTCAGTTCCGTGGCCGGTGACGTGCCCGGGCCGGGCTGAGAGCGTGGACGCCGGGCCACTTCGCGCAGGGGGGGTAGCAGTAGGCGCACTGGGCGCTCGGCCTTCATCGCTGCAATTCCGTCCTCGGTGAGCGCGACCACCGGCCGGTCGCCGCCGAAAAAATCAACCCAGCCCGCGGTGACGCAGCGCCGAAGCAGCCGGGTCAACCAGTCTTCGGAAAATTCGGCGAGTACGCCGAATGTGGTGGTTTGATTCAACCCCTGGCGCAGGAGTCGATCGTCCGAGGCGCCCCGCAAGAGTGCTACCGCGGCGCTCAGTCCGTAATGCCCATGGATCCGGGCAACCCCCGAGAGCGCTTTCCGGACGATCAGCGTTACCCCCGCCTCGTCGAAGTCGTGGCTCGCGTCTCCCCCATTGGCCAAGTGCTGGCAGACGTCGCAGCGTCCGCAGCCCGCAAGGGTTTCGGCTTCGTCGCCGAAATACCGCAACACGGCGTCGTGGCGACAACTCCCGCCCTCGGCGAAACGCATCAATTCCAAGAAGAGGCCCCATTTGTGCTGGACGGCCTCGGGGCTGGGCGCGGGGCCGGCGTTGTCGCTCTCGATCAGGTGCCGCCGGCGGGGCATGTCGCCGGGGGAAAGAATCATCAAGCCCACGGCGTCGCGCCCATCCCTTCCGGCGCGGCCCACTTCCTGGTAGTAGGCCTCGATGGATCCCGGGGGCGCGAGATGGATGACCGACCGCACATCGGCCCGGTCGATCCCCATCCCGAAAGCGTTCGTCGCCACGACGACTTCGATCTCGCCTCCGCTGAAGGCTCGATGCGCCGCTTCTCGGGCCCGGGGCTCAAGCCCGGCGTGGTAGACGCCGGCCCGCCAGCCTCGGGCTTCGAGTCGCAAGGCCTCTTTTTCGGCGGCGCGTCGGGTGGGGGAATAGATGATCGAGGCGCCGTGTCCGGCCCCGGGCGCTTCGAGGGTTTCGGCGAGGATCTCGTCCACCCAGCCGTTGCGTTGGGCCTGGCTGCTCACTTCTTTGACGCGGAGCGCCAGGTTCGGCCGGGCAAAGCCGTGAATCAGTTGCCGGGTACTGGGAGGCAGGCCGAGCCGCTCGATGATTTCGTCGCGCACCACCGGCGTCGCCGTGGCCGTGCAGGCCAAAACCCGTGCTTTCGGAAAGAGCGCCAAGATTCGCCCGATCTGCAGGTACTCGGGGCGGAAGTCGTGGCCCCATTCACTGATGCAATGGGCTTCGTCGATGGCCACCAGGGGGCAGTCGATCTGGCCGAGGAGCGGGGCAAAATCCGGCACGGAAAAACGCTCGGGGGCGATGTAGACCAGCTTATACCGCCCCTTGGTCAGGCCCTCCAAACGCTCGCGCATCACCCCGGGCGAAAGCGTGGAGGCCAGGAAGGTGGCGGGAATGTTCAACGCCTCGAGGGCCGAAACCTGGTCGTGCATCAGGGAAACCAGCGGCGAAATCACCAAGGTGGTGCCCTGGAGGAGCAACGCGGGCACCTGGTAGCTCAAGCTCTTCCCGCCGCCGGTGGGCGCCACCAGGAGAACCTGGCCTTCATCGAGGAGCCGCTCGATGGCTTCGCGTTGGCCGGGCCGGTAGGCGCTCAGGCCGAAGCGGCCGAGTGCGGCTTCCAGGTTCGGGACCCTATCCTCAAGCGTCCCTAGGCCGTCTTCGAGCGGCGGACCCGGAATGGGTTGAGCGAGGGAATGGGGTGGCTTGGGCGAAGGCGATTCCATGGGAGTCCATTGGGGGGAGGCGATACACCCGTAGCAGAAGCGGCCGCGAAGCGGGATCGAAAACTCTGGTGCACACTGGTCGTTCCACTTTCCCCCTCCCCATGGCTGCTCGTCGTCCGTTGAATGCGTACCGGGCGGGCGCGGCTGGGGGGCCGAAGCAGGAGTCGGCATGGTCGAGGTTTGCATCGAATATCAGGGGGGGCTGCACACCCGCGCCCAGCATGGTCCCTCCCAGGCGGCGATCGAAACCGACGCCCCAACCGACAACCACGGAAAGGGAGAACGCTTTTCACCCACGGATCTGGTGGCCGCGGCCCTGGGGACCTGCATGCTCACCGTGATGGGGATCGTGGCCGAACGTCATGACTGGCCCCTGGTTGGGGCCACGGCCCGGGTGAGCAAGCAGATGACCGCCGATCCCGTGCGCCGGATCGGCGGTTTGGCGGTCGAATTGTGTTTTCCCGCCGGTCTCCCCGAGGCGGCGCGTAAGCCTCTGCTTCGCGCCGCAGAAACCTGTCCCGTCAAGCACAGCCTGCATCCCGACCTCAGAGTCGAGATGCACGCCGTCTGGCAAGACTGAGCGGCCCGGATCCCCGGAGCGCCTCAGGACCGACGGGCGCCGACCTCGCTAGGTGTTCGGCTGGGGGAAGATGGCTTGGCTGCCGTGAACATCCACAGACGCGAACACGCCTTCGACCGCGTAAGGGTCGCTCTCGGCCACCGCTTTCGCCGCGGCAAAATTTTCGGCTTCAAAGACGATGAGACTGCCGCAGGGATCGCCCGCTTCGTCGCGCAAAGGACCCGCGAAGCGAATTCGCCCGGTGGCGTCGAGAGTTTCGATGTGCGCGATATGCCGATCGCGTACGGTCTTGCGCAGTTCGGCGCCCCGGGGTCCGTCGTGCCCGATATACACGTAAAGTTGCATGGCGAGCGAAGTCCTCCTGGCGCGGCCTCTTCCCGGGGACGGGCCACGGGCCGCCCTCTGCCCCCCCCGAAAAAAAGACGGGCACCCTCCGCTAGGGCCGAGGGTGCCCGTGTGTCTCCGTGCGTGTGTGTGGTGCGTGTGTGGATGGTGCGCGTGTGCGCGTGTGCGCGTGTGCGCGTGTGGATGGTGCGCGTGTGGATGGTGCGCGTGTGGATGGTGCGCGTGTGCGCGTGTGGATAGTGCGCGTGTGAATAAAAGCAGGCTTTTGGCCTGTCCTCAGGCCTCCGGCCCGTAGGCGGTCTCAGAGTGCTCCGAGAGGTCGAGGCCTTGGTGTTCATCCTCGGCGGAAACCCGCAGGTCGCCCATGACGGCCTTCAGTACCTTGAGGATGATGTAAGAGAGAGTGACCGCGTAGGTGGCCGTAAAGCCAACGCTGGCGACCTGCTTCCAAACCTGGCTCCCCCAGCTGACGCCTTCGGTCTGGCCCCAGGATGCGATGAAAAGCCCCGTTGCGATTGCCCCCCAGGCTCCCCCGATGCCATGAACGCCGAAAACATCGAGCGAATCGTCATAGCCCATCCTGGGCTTGATGATGGTGAGTGCGGTGTAGCAGAAGACGGCAGCTCCAACTCCGATGCAGATTGCGCCTCCCGGACCCACGAAAGCGCAGGCGGGAGTGATGGCGACAAGGCCCGCGACCGCGCCGGTGGCGGCGCCGAGTTGGGTGGGCTTGCCACGGTGGACCCACTCGATGACGGCCCAGGAGAGTACGGCGGCGGCGGCGGCGGTCTGGGTCGTGAGAAAGGCCAAGCCCGCGATGCCATCGGCGGCGAGTTCGCTGCCCGCGTTGAAGCCGAACCATCCGACCCAGAGCAGCGAAGCGCCGATCATCGTGTACGGAAGACTATTGGGAGGCATGGGATCCTTGCCATGTCCAAGGCGCGGACCCAGCACGATGCACGCCACCAAGGCCGAAAATCCGCTGGACATATGAACCACGAGCCCACCCGCGAAGTCTTTGGCTCCGAGCGAGGAGCCGATCCAGCCGCCACCCCAGACCATGTGGGCCAGGGGGATGTAGACGACGAAGAGCCAGACGGTGATAAAAATCAGGTAGGCGCTGAACCGCATGCGTTCGGCGAATGCACCGAGCATCAGGGCGGGCGTGATGATCGCGAACATGCCTTGGAACATCACGAACACGTAGGTCGGAATGGTTCCCGAAACCGAGTCCGGGGTGATCCCGTTCAGCATCACCATGCTCAGATCGCCAACGAACTGGTTGCCCTCCCCAAAGGCCAAGCTATAGCCAGCGACGATCCAAAGCACGCCGACCAGACCCGCGGCCATCATGCATTGCATCAGGACAGAGAGAATGTTCTTGACGCGAACCAGGCCTCCGTAGAAGAGGGCCAAGCCCGGTAAGGTCATGAGCAGAACCAGCGCGGAGGACGTCATGATCCACGCGGTGTCGGCTCCATTGATGGTGTCCTCGGCGATCGCAACGCTCGGGGCCATTGCAGCGAGGAAGGTCAGGCCTGTGAGTATCGGGGAAGCCTGGAATTTACGACGAAGTTGAGTGGCCACGGGTTGCATCCTCCTGCGTCATTTGACGATTTCCGACGTATGCGGAATCGAGCGTATAATACACGGATGGGGTCAGATTCATAGGGATTGGTTCGATTCGATTGGGCGAAAGCGAGGCGCCAATTATGGGGGTCTTCCCCTCCCTACCCGTGCCGGGGGTGCGTTCAGAAGATCGTGTAGCCGCCGTCGATGCGCAGGGTGTCCCCGGTGTGATAGCGGGACGCCTCGGAAGCCAGATACACCGCGATACCCTCAAGATCTTCAGGCTCTCCCCAGCGTCGGGCCGGGATGCGTCGGACTACGGTTTCGCTAAAGCGCTCGTTCGCCACGGCGGGCGCCGTGGCGTCGGTGACGATCCAGCCGGGCTGGACGGAGTTGACCTGAACGTCATAGCGCGCCAATCGGGTCGCGTAGGCGCGAACCAGGGCCTCGACCCCTCCTTTGCTGGCCGCGTAGTGGGGCTGCAGGGGCGTGCCGAAGAGAGCTGAGATGGAGGAAATGGCGATCAGCTTGCCTCCCCCCTCGCGTTTGGCCATGTGTCGCCCCCAAGCCTGGAAACAGAGAAAAACTCCGTCGAGGTTGGTGGCCAGCACGCGGTGAAAATCATCCAACTCGAGTTTCAGCGGGTCGGCGGCCTCGCCGAAGCCGGCGTTTGCAAACCCCGCGTCGATTCGCCCAAAGCGTTCGAGGGTTTGCAGGGTAGCCGCCTCTACCTGATCCGGTGCGGAGACATCGCACCGAACTGTCTGGGTTTCGCCCCCATACTGGGCCAGAGATTCGGCGGCGGCGGTGCTGGAGGCGGCATCCCGAGCCCAGAGCGAGATATTGGCGCCGGCGCGCGCAAGGCCTTGGGCCAAGCCGAGTCCGATCCCTCGGTTGCCTCCGGTGACCACGGCGGTCTTCCCCGTGAGGTCGAAAGGGTTCTTGGGCGGCTGGCTCATAGGGGGACTCCCGGGCTCGTTGTTGACCGAACATTCCGAAGGATGAGACTATCATGCCGACCGGGAGAGGCACGCTGCCGGACGGCGATTCAAAAAGGCCCTCTCCGGGTCCCCTTAGTCGCGGCCGCGGCCCCGATCGAGTTGCACGATCGCGGCGCCCGAATTCTCGCCCAACCGAACATCCGGAGCGCCGAGTCGCGCGTCGTCGGCGGTGTGGTCGTTGGGTTGTTGCTGGGATTCTCGCTCGGCCAGCACCCGGGCGTCGTAGTGGGCGAGTTCGCGCTCTCGGGTGGCGTCGTCCCAACCCAGAACTTCGGCCATGCGCCGGGCCACAGGCCGGGCCGCGGTGATCCCGCGATCAAAGGTTTCGATGGAGATGCGGGTGCGCCGGGTGAGGACGTCCTCCAAGTGAAGCGCGCCCTCGTGGGAGGCCGCGTAGTGGGCCTCCACAGCGAGGTAGCTCGGCGCACCCTCGAGGGGTTCCGCGAGTTCTGGCCGCTCAGAAATCAAGCCGATCAGTTCGTCGATCCGGGCCCCGTAACGGCCGAGCAGATGTTCAATTTGGCTGATGTGCAGGCCCAGGTCGTCGGCCATGGTCTGCCGTCGATTCCAGATGGCCGGATAGCCGGGAGCGCCCACTAGAGGCGTCCGATCGGTGCAACTCGCGGGCACCCGTTGATCGAGGCCCCGGGCGGCGAGGTCGATGGCGTCCTGCGCCATCACCCGATAGGTGGTGTACTTGCCACCGGCCACGGTGATGAGGCCCGACTCCGACCGGGAAACCGCGTGCTTGCGCGAGAGTTCGCTGGTGTCATCGGTTTCCCCACTGAGCAGTGGGCGCAGGCCGGCATACACGCCCTCGATGTCTTCCCGGGTGAGTCTTTGCGCGATCACCTTATTGAGTTCGCCGAGCAAATAATCTACGTCCCGGCGGCTGGCTGCGGGATGCGCGAGGTCGAGATTCCAGTCCGAGTCGGTGGTGCCTACGATCCAATGGTGTTTCCACGGGATGACGAAGAGCACGCTCTGCTGCGTCCGGAGAATCAACCCGCTGTCCCCATGAATCCGATCCCGGGGAATCACCAGGTGGATTCCCTTGGAGGCGCGCACCTGGATGCGGCCGCGGCCCGCCATCTGCTGAATCTCGTCGGCCCAGACCCCCGTTGCATTGATGATCTGACGTCCGCGGACCTGAATTTCGCGCCCACTTTCGAGGCAGCGAAGGCGAACCCCGGTGACGCGATGGCCGGCGCGGGTCAACTCCTCGACTCGGGCGCTGCTGGCAACCGCGGCACCGTGGTGGGAAGCCGTTCGCACCAGGGCAAGGGTGTGCCGCGCGTCGTCGACCAGGGCGTCGTAAAACTGGATGGCGCCCTTGATGCCCGAACCCGCCAGACTCGGAAAGGCGCGCAAGGCGGCGCGGCGACTCAGGTGCCGATGCCAGGGTAAATCGCGCCCGAGGCCCGAGAGCAGATCGTAGAGCAACACCCCGGCGCCGATGTACGCGCGCTCCCAGATGCGATGAAAGAGTGGATAAAGGAAGGGGACGGGGGACACCAGGTGCGGACAGAGTCGGCGGAGCATCAGGGATTGCTCGCGCTTCGCTTCGAGGACCAGGGCCACATCGAACTGCTCGAGGTAGCGCAAGCCACCGTGGATCAGTTTGCTCGAGCGACTCGAGGTGCCCGCCGCCCAATCGCGCTGCTCGATGAGTGCGACCGATAGCCCGCGGGCCGCGGCGTCCAGAGCCGCGCCGGCACCGGTGACCCCTCCGCCGATGATGACGACATCGAAGTGCTCGGCTTCCATGCGGTCGAGAGCTTGCAGGCGCGCCCGGGGGCCGAGCTGGGCTCGATCTTTGCTTGTTTCGCTTGCCACGGGATTCCTTTGCCGAAGGGTGGCCTTCTTTTTCGGTTGTGCGGGGCCGAAATCGGAGTCGTCGTTTTTGGACGACGGGTCCCGGCGAGGGCGGGAGAATAGCGGCACTGGGTCGAAGCCGTGCGACTCCGGGTCAGGCCTTCCGGAAAAAGAAGGCTCCGAAGGTGTGGATCGCGCGGGAGGGGCGCGTTGGGGGGTTAGACTCTCGGGCCGAACGGGGTCGGGCATTTCTGGCGCGAGGAGGACGAGGGGTGACCGCGGGAAGTAGAGCCACCGCGAGTTGGCGGGTACTGAACCTTCCGCTTGGCCTGGACGAGCCCGAGTCGGCGCTCCATCAGCGAGCGGCGGAACGCGCCGGCGTGGCCCCCGAAGCGATCCGGAGCCTGAGCATTGGACACAAGGCCCTCGATGCGCGTCGCCGGGGCGGCGATCAGTCGCTTCGCTTTGTTGTCCATGTTGATCTTCATCTCGACGCCGACTTCGAGGCCACTGGGGGAGGGCGCTTTCGCCAAGCGCTGCGGAGCGGACGGGTGGTCGCGCGTTCGGCCCCGGCTGAGTTGGGCTTCGAGAACCCCCACCCGTCGCTTCGTGGCGCGCGGGTGGCGGTGATCGGCGCAGGCCCGGCGGGCCTGTTTGCGGGATTGGCCCTGGCCCGCAGCGGAGTCGAGGTTGATCTCATCGACCGAGGCCCGGCCCTGACCGAGCGCAGCCGGGCGCTGGCGCATTTCCTGAGCACGCGGTCCCTCGATCCCGAAGCGAACCTGCTCTACGGCGAGGGCGGCGCGGGAACCTATTCGGATGGAAAAATTTACACCCGGGTCGATCATCCCTTGGAAGCCCCGATCCTGGCCGAATGGGTCGCGTGCGGGGCGCCCGCGGCGATCGCTTACGATGCCCGCGCCCATATCGGTACCGACCGGTTGCACCGGATCCTGCCTCGGATGCGCGCGGGAATGGAAGCTCTTGGCGTTCGCTTCCATTGGGGAGTCCGATTGGAGGAGTTGGTCATCGACTCGACCGGGGGATCGGCTCGGGTTCGCGGGATTCGGACCTCCCAGGGCGAATTGCCCTGCCAGGCGGCCATTCTCGCGCTCGGGCATAGCGCCCGGGACACCCTTGAATCCTTGGCAGTCCAGGGGGTTGTGTTGGGTTCGAAGCCCTTTCAACTCGGGGTGCGGATCGAACATCCCCAGCGCTTCATCGACGGCGCGCGTTTCGGGGATCCGGCTCTGGCCCAGCGCTTGGGCGCCGCCTATTACAGCCTGACCTCCAAGGCGGGAGGCGGCGCATCGGCGGCCCACAGTTTCTGCATGTGTCCCGGCGGCCAAATCGTCGCCAGCGTCAACCAACCCGGGCTGCTTTGCACCAACGGAATGAGCAATTCCAGGCACTCTTCCCCCTACGCGAACGCCGCGTTGGTCACGACCCTGGGCGCCGGGGAGACCGGGCCGGGAGTCTTTGCGGGCGTGGACTACCGCGAGGCGCTCGAGCGCCGTTTCTTCGACGAAGGGGGGGGGGATTGGACCGCGCCGGCTCAGCGTGCGGATGATTTTCTGGCGGGCCGCGCCTCGGCCGGCCTCGGTTCCAGCAGTTACAAAATGGGCATCCGGCCTGGGCGCATCGACGCGCTCTTGCCCCCGCGCGTGCGCGCCGCTCTGGGGCGAGCCTTGGCGCATTTTGAGCGCCAGATCCCGGGCTATGCGGGTCCCGAAGCCCTGCTCGTGGGCATCGAATCGCGCAGCTCCGGGGCGATTCGGATGCCCCGGGACGACATCAGTCGCCGGGCCGAGGGTTTCGAAAATCTGTATCCCGTGGGCGAAGGCGCGGGCTATGCGGGAGGCATCATGAGTGCGGCCATCGACGGCGCGCGCTCGGCCCATGCCCTGCTGGAAAACGGAATTGGGCACGGTACGGAATGAGGGTGCGGAATGAGGGTACGGAATGACGGCGCGGGCTGAGCGCGTGGGCTGAAGGTGTGGGCTGAAGGTGTGGACTGAGGCGCACTGACGAGAAAACAGATTGGGCAGACGGCGCCTAGAGTTCGACCACCGCCGTGCCCAGCACCCGGGTCTCGCCCTCTTCGTTGCAAACCGTAAGGTCGAGTTCGACGGTGCGTGTTTCGTCGTTCATGTCGGTGACGACGCCGCGGCATACGGGTTGGCTGTCGACCAGCACCGGTGCGCGAAAGATCGTGTCGATTTTGTGCACCGTGGCTTCGGGCGCCCAGCGGTGGATCAAGCTGACCAAAATGCCCTGGCTCATGATGCCCGGCACGATGGCGCCCGGAAGCCCCGATGCCCGGGCACGCTCGTGGTCGGTGAATCGCCAATACGTCATACCTGTGGTGGCGCCGAAGCGCTTGATGGTTGCCATGGTGACGTCGGGCACCACCTCGGGGAGTTCGTCGCCGAAGTCGACGTCCTGATAGCCCAGGACCTTCTTTGGATCACTCATGTCGCGCTCCTTACTTCAATTTTTGGATCATCTTCCAGTCGACGATGGCCACGAGTTGTTCGTCCTGGTTGAAAAACTCCATGCGGTGAACGATGAACATCATCCCCCCCGAGCGCCCTGTTTTTTCGAAGATGTCGTGGATATGCGATCGGGCGACCACGCGGTCACCGGGTCGGATGGGCGCTTTCCACTCGACGCTCTTGCCGCCGTCGAAGCTTGTTGCTAGATCGACGGGGAAGCCCTCGGGCAATTGACGCCGGCCGTGAAAGCGCGCGGCATAGCTCGGAGCGGCCTGAAAGTTCGGATCTTTGGGGTCTGTGTAGCGGGGCACGGTTTCGCCACAGGCCAGCGAAAATTCCGACAGCGCCTCGGCTTCGATTTCGAAGTGGACCTCGTCAAAAGTCCATCCGGTCCACTTTTTCTTTAGTTCTGAGACGTCCATTCTTGATTCTCCAATGCGACGGCTTCACAGCGCCCGGCCACGAGTTCGGCCATCAGGCCATCCATCGAGGCGATGTCAGACGGGAAGCGCGTGGCGCAGCGCCCGATGTGGCTCACGATATGCGAGTCGCTGCCGCCGGTTCTGTAGTAGTCGTTTCCTTGGGCGAGCGCCAGCGCGGCCGCATTCTCGTCGCGCCGGCTTCCGCCGTTGAGGGTTTCGACGATGCGAACGTTTTCCACCGCACCCCGACTCTCGATGTGCGCGCACATGCCGACGCGGACGCGGCCCGGATGGCAGGGAACAGCGACCGCGCCCCAGCGCGCGGTTTCTTCCATCACTCGGGCCAGGGAGAGGTCCACGCGGCTGAAATCCAAGGCGGCCTGGAGGTCTTCGTTGACGCCAAAGACGAGTACATGGCCGTAATCGGTCTCGACTTCGCTGGCCTTCAGGATCAGTAGCCCGAATTCATCCTCGAGGGCGCGGTAATCCGATTGGTCGTCAAAAAGGCGGTGTTCGGTGAGGACGAATCCATCCAGGGGAAGGCCCTTGCGCCGGATCCACTGGCAGTAATTCTCAACCTTGGCGCGACCGTCGTCCGAGACGATGGAGTGACTGTGGAGATCCAGGATCATGCGGGGATGAAACGAGGAACGGCCAAGCCTCGGTCAGTGGTCACAAACTCGGCCTTCACCGCCATCCCGATGGCAACGGTGTCGGGGTCGCAGCCGGTGATATGGGTCATCAGCCTTGGGCCCTCTTCGAGGTCCACGTAGGCGAGGACGTAGGGGCAGGCGTCGCGAAACGCGGGCATCCCGTTCTGGTGGGTCACGGTAAACGTGTAGACCGTGGCCTTCCCGCTGGCCGCAAAGTGTTCGAGGGCACTTGAAAAGCAGGCCACACACAGCCCGCGTGGACGGTGCTGGACCTGCCCGCAATCGGAGCAGCGCTGAAGAACGATCTCCCCGCGTCCGCAGCCCTCCCAGTAGGCGAGGGTTTGCCAGTCGGTGGCGGGCGTCTTGTATTGGACTTCGCGTGAACTCATGAATTCTCCGGCCCTCGGCCTAGTCCCTCGAGAGCAGCAGGGTTGCACCGCTATGCAGGCTGCCGAGCGTTCCCCCGGTCCCGTGGACCAGGGCAATCTCGGCATCCTCGACCTGGCGCGGGCCGAGGCCGCCCCGCAGTTGTCGCACGGCCTCGATGACCAGGAAGATGCCGCGCATGCCCGGGTGGTTGGATGAAAGTCCGCCGCCGTCGGGGTTTACCGGGAGTGCGCCCCCCAGGCCAATGCGCCCGTCCTCGACGAAGGCCCCCCCCTCGCCGGGTTTGCAGAAGCCGAGGTTTTCCAGGGTAACCAGCGCGGTGATGGTGAAGGAATCGTAGAGTGTGCACAGGTCGACTTCGTCGTGACGGATTCCCGACATGGCAAAGGCCTGCTCGCCGGATTGCCGGGCCGCGATGGTGAGGAGGTCCGGGGCGCCCATCTCCTGATGGCAGACCGCTTCTCCACAGCCACGCAGCACCACCGGCGGTTGGGCGAGGTCCCGTGCCCGCTCCAGGCTGGTGACGATCAGCGCTCCACCGCCATCGCTGATGATGCAGCAGTCGAGCAGGTGGAGTGGTGTGGAGATCATTCGGCTTTCCAGCACGTCGTCCACCGTGATGAGGTTCTGCATTTTGGCCTCGGGGTTGAGCGAGGCGTGGCGTCGCATGGTGACGGCGATCTCCGCCAATTGGTCGGGGCGGGTTCCATAGAGGTGGGCATGGCGTTGAGCGATGAGCGCATAGCTCCCCACCGTGGTCATCCCGTAGGGGGAGAGAAAGGCGGTGTTGGGGTCTCCGCCTCCGCCACCGAGCCCGGTGCCGATCGCCATGGCGTTAGAGGCGGCGGTGCTTCCGTAGAGAATCAGCGCCACCTCGCACAGGCCGGCGTGGATGGCCGCGGCCGCGTGATTGACATGGGCGACAAAAGACGAACCGCCGATATTGGTGCCGTCCAGATAGCGGGGTTTGATATTGAGGTATTCGGCGAGAGTGACGACGCCCATAATCCCCATGGACATACTGGCGGCGAAGAGGCCGTCCACATCGGAGAGCTCGAGCCCGGCATCTTCCAGCGCACCCCGGGCGCACTCGGCCATGATGAGCGATTCGCTCTTGTCCGGCGCCCATCGCGTGGGATGCTCATACGCTCCCGCTAGGGCGATTTTCCCGGAGATCGTCATACCGCTCCTTGGGTCAGGAAAGTACCCACTCGGGTGCCCAGGGCTTCCGGGGCTTCGAGCAAGAGGGCGTGACCCGCCGCCGGAACAATCTCAAGTTCTCCGGCCGGGAGCGTGTGGGCCAAGGCCGCGGCGCGCTCTTTCACCCAGCCGATTTCGCCGTCGCCGTGAAGGATTCGGGCCGGACAATCGACTCCGGCCAGACGCGGGCCGGGGTTCCAGTCCCGGCAGGCGTTGAGATCGCCGTGGGTGGCGCGCGGATCGGTCTTCAGGCCCTCCATGAAAGCCTTTTTCATGACATCCGGCGTGGTTTCTGGCGCGAAGACCGAGGGATCGAAGGGGCGTCGCTCTTTGCCCGCGCGTACCCGCTGCGCCTGGGCAAGGGCGGCGTCGGAAAGTTCGAAGCGATCTCCGGCCGCGCAGAGGATCAGTCCACCGAAGCGACCCGGCGACTTGAGCGCGCATTCGAGGGCCACAGCGGCCCCCATGTCGTGACCCAGGAGGATCAGGTTCTCAAGGCCGAGTTTCGCGATCAATGCCAGGGTGAAGTCCGCCATGGCGTCGATGGCCCCCAGGCTGTCGAGTCCCCCCGAGCGGCCGTGGCCGGGTTGGTCGAAGGCCATCAGGGAATGCTTCTCCGAGAGCGCATCAAAAAGTCCGGAGAAGAGATTGCCATTGCCGCCGGCGCCGTGCAGGCAGAGCACCGCCTTGCCCCGATTGAGGCAAGGGGGTGCTTCGGGGAGGGTGCTGGGGCCGGTATGATGAAGGAACGTGGCCACGCCATCGATCTGAACGTATTTATTCGGCACGGATCGCGGCGTCGCGCCGCCCCCCTTCCTTTAGTTGGAGGGAGGACCCGTCGGGATGTCCCTGAAGGCCACGCCCTTGTCGGCGCGCGCTTCGGGGGGCAACCCGAGGACGCGCTCGGAGATGATATTGCGCAGGATTTCGTCGGTTCCGCCCGCGATACGCAGGCCCGGGATCGAGAGATAGCGATCTTGCCACTCGGCGGATTGGGGCGAAGCTCCGGCGTCGTTGAGCACGCCGGCGACGCCCTGAAGATCCATGGCGAAGGCCGCCATTTCCTGGATGAGCCGCCCGCCCACGAGCTTTCCGAGGCTGGATTCGGGACCGGGCGTCTTGCCTTGGGAGAGTGCCGAGAGCGTACGGTTGCCCGTGAGTTTCAGGCCCTTGGTTCGCGTGTAGAAGGTTGCGATTTTCTCGCGAACCGCCGACTGCTCCAGGGCGGGGCGCCCATCGATCTCCACGCTCTTCGCCAACTCCACCAGGTCGCGAACACTGCCGCCACCGCCACCGCCGCCGATGGAGGCGCGCTCGTTCATCAGGGTGGTGATCGCCACCGCCCAGCCGTTGCCGACCTCTGAAATGCGCTGGTCATCGGGAATTCGCACATCGGTGAAAAAGACTTCGTTGAAGCCGCGGCCCCCATTGATCTGGGTGATGGGCCGAATCTCGATACCCGGCGAATGCATGTCCACCACGAAGTAGGTGAGCCCCGAGTGCTTGGCCACATTGGCGTCCGAGCGGACCACTAGGATCCCCCAATCGCAAAATTGTGCGCCGGTGGTCCAGATCTTCTGGCCGTTGATGACCCAATCGTTGCCGTCGAGAACAGCGGTGCTGCGCAGCCCGGCCAAGTCTGACCCGGCGGCGGGTTCGCTGAAGAGTTGGCACCAGACCTTCACGCCAGAAAGCATTTCAGGGAGCCAGCGCTCGCGCTGGGTGTCGGTTCCATGGGTCATGATGGTCGGGCCGCACATCCCGAGTCCGATGCCGTAGATGTTCGGCGGCGTGCTGTAGCGCGCCTCCTCCTGATTCCAGATCACGTTCTGGATCGACGTGGCGCCTTGACCGCCGTATTCCTTGGGCCAGGTGAGGCAGGCCCAGCCCGCGTCGGCCTTCTTCTTCTGCCAGTCCTTGGCGGATTGAATCGTCGCCGGATCGTCTCGCTCGTCCAGGGGGCCGGGCTTGGATTCGTTGGCGCTGAGGGGTTCGGCGTTGGCCTCGAGCCAAGTGCGTGCCTTCGCGCGGAATGCGGCTTCTTCGGGGGTATCGTTAAAATCCATCTTTGCCTCTCTCACATTGGGGAAAGTAGTTAGGGGCTGGGGACAGTAGTTGGGGGCTGGGATCGTCGGGCAGTAAAAGTTCTGGCCTGTAGGCGTAAAGGTCCAGCCGGGGACCTTCAGTCCTCGTCGTGGGCTTGCATGCGGTCGACCAGCTTGTTCTTCCACTGGGCCGATCCGCCGAGGACGGCACCGAGGAGTTTGGCGCGTCGGTAGAAGAGGTGGCAGTCGTATTCCCAGGTATACCCCACCCCTCCGTGCATCTGGATCATCTCGACAGAGATCTGCTCCAGCGCCTCGCTCGCCTGGATGCGAGCGACGCAAGCGGCGACGTCGAGTTCCTTCTCCTCGTTCGAGAGTGCCCAGGCTCCGTAGTAGGCGTTGCTTCGCGCGAGTTCGATCTCGCACCACATATCCGCCAGCCGGTGCTTGATACTCTGAAAGGAAGCAACGGGTCGGCCGAATGCATAGCGGCCGGTGGTGAACTCCTTGGTGATATCGAAGCAGGCCTGGGCGGTTCCCAGTTGTTCAAAGGCCATCAGGGCCGCAGCCCGATCGAGCAGGTGGCTCGCCAATGCCGCGCCCCCTCCGGCTTCGCCCAGGAGTTCTGCACCCGCGGAGTCGAATGCCACCCGGGCCATGGAGCGGCTCGGGTCGAAGGAGGTCACGGACTCGCGCTGGACGCCTTCGCCCTGCAGGTCGACGAGATAAAGGGACAGACCGCCGTCCCCCTGAGCGGCCACCACGGCAAAATTCGCAATGTCTCCGTCGATCACGGGAAATTTGGTTCCGCTCAGCTTGCCGTCGGTTACTTTGGCCTCGACGTTCTCGACGTCGTTTTGGCCGGCCTTCTCGGTAAACGCGAAGGTTCCAATGGTCTCGCCGCTGGCCAGGCTCGGCAGATACTTCTTCTTCTGTTCTTCGCTGCCCGCCTGGAGGATGGCCTCGGTGGCAAAATAGACACTGGACGAAAAGGGGATCGGGGCCAAGGCGCGGCCGATTTCCTCGGCGATCATTGCCAATTCGAGATGACCAAAGCCCGCCCCCCCGTATGCCTCGGGGATCACAGCGCCCTGCCAGCCCATTTCGGCGGCGCCCTTCCAGAGATCGTCGGCGTAGGGCTTCTCGGTTTCGAGAATTTCTCGGCAAGCCGAGAGGGGGGAGTGTTCGGCCAGATAATCGCGAGCGGTTTGCTGCAAAAATTTCTGGTCGTCTGAGAAATCGAAATTCATGGGGGTCTCCGAGGTTACGTGGCCCCATAGGATCGACGAATTGACAGAGATGTCAATCGTCGATTTTTTCGCTTCTCGACCGCTCGGAGGGGGGGGGAAGAGTCCTGGGGCCAAAGAGTTGGACTTCGCTCACCGCGATTGCCCCGCCGAGGCAGACGTCGACGTCGCAGCCCGGCCTGCGAGGCCGGGCGTGGTAGTCCCCCGAGTAACGGAACGCATTTCCCCGGCGCTCGTAGCGGATCGGATGGGGGCTGGGATCCGGTGGGCAGAAGACGACCGGGCATTCGGGGGTGACTCGATGGGGGTGGGGGAGATTGACGTTCCAGAAAGCACCGGGGGCGGGCGGGCGGGTGAAGAGCTCCTGGAGAATCGGCCGGGCGTGGCGCTGCGCTTCGGCCCAGTCGATCGTCCGGTGTCGACCGACGTAGTGGGAAATCGCGATGGCGGGGAAGCCTAGGATCGCCGCCTCCCGGGCCGCGGCCGCGGTGCCCGAGACATACGTGTCGACTCCCAGGTTGGCTCCGTGGTTGATGCCCGCGACCAACCAGCGGGAGGGGTAAACGCATGGTTCGCTCCAGGCTTGGAGCAAGGGCGAACCCGGCGCGAATGCGAGCCGTGCGCAGTCCGCAGGTGTTCCGGCAACGGCGATCCGATGGGGCGACTGTGTGTGGACGCGAAGTTCACGGGCGTCGCTCAGGGCATGGCCGACACCGCTCTGGGGTTCAGCGGGCGCAATCACGATGCAGTCGGCCCACTCGCCGAGCAGGCGAGCGAGCACATCGATTCCAGGCTCGGAAATTCCGTCGTCGTTGCTTACGACAACTTGAGGTCGCGCTGCGTCCAT
>LWDU01041190.1_pt1 | contig 24428 bp, 17 predicted proteins | sample 727161 | NCBI WGS metagenome assembly LWDU01 (sample SAMN04566230, study PRJNA314399) | hydrothermal vent metagenome | isolation source: deep sea hydrothermal plume seawater | place: Mexico: Gulf of California, Guaymas Basin | collected 2004-07-11
GCCCCAATGAACTCATCAATCCGAAATCAACTTTGAGTGGAAATGCTCCTATAAAAAAGGAAACAACCCATTGGTATTTGCCAATGCAAGACCATGAAAACTGGTTAAAACCATGGATAGAAGATGGGATATTGAATGGGGAAAATCACCATGATGCAAAGGCATGGAGAAGTCAAGTAATAGGGCAGTGCAAATCATGGATTGATGGCGGATTACAAGCCCGTGCCATGACGCGTGATTTGGAATGGGGCGTAAAAGTTCCTGTAAAAGGTGGTGATGGGAAAGTACTTTATGTATGGCTGGATGCTCCTATTGGTTATATCTCGGCTACCAAACAATGGGCTACTGACAATGGTAAAAACTGGGAAGATTACTGGAAATCGGAAGAAACTGAACTTATACATTTTATTGGAAAGGATAATATTGTTTTTCACTGTATTATTTTTCCAATTATTCTAAAAGCACACGAGAATTTTATTCTTCCAACAAATGTTCCTGCAAATGAATTCTTGAATCTGGAAGGAGAGAAACTATCTACTTCAAGAAATTGGGCAATATGGTTGCACGAGTATCTTGAAGATTTTAAAGGACAAGCAGATGCTCTTAGATATGCCCTTTGCTCTACTGCCCCTGAAAGTAAAGACACTGATTTCACTTGGGCAGATTTTCAGGCAAGAAATAACAATGAGCTTGTAGCGATTTTTGGTAATTTTATTAATCGTGTGGTGGTGCTGACTAATAAATATTGGGATGGAGTTGTTCCTTCTCAAAATAATTTAGACTCATACGACAAAGAAGTATTGGAAAAACTTGCTACTTTCCCAAATAAAATTGGTGAGTCAATTGAGAAGTTTCGATTCCGTGAGGCCCTTGCTGAGTTAATGAATTTAGCAAGACTTGGAAATAAATATTTAGCTGATACTGAGCCCTGGAAATTGAAAAATACAGATGAAAAAAGAACAGAAACGATAATTAATATTGCTATGCAAATTGCAGCATCATTAGCAATTCTTTCAGAACCGTTTATGCCTTTTTCGTCTAGTAAATTAAAAGATATTTTAACACTTAAGGATGTTAGTTGGAATGATGCTGGAAGTATTATAATTACTGAAAATCATCAGATAAATAAAGCAACTCATTTGTTTGAAAAGATTGAAGATGAGAAAATTGAGGAGCAAAGAGCAAAACTAAAAGCATAAAAATTGTTATGCAAGCATAATAAATATTATATTAGCAAATTAAAATTTTTATCATGAAAAAATTATACTTTTTAGCAGTAGCGCTTTTAGCAACTACTTTTGTAATGGCGCAATGCAATGGGCGTTATCAAACAGAAATTTTTAGCAATACAGATGTTGCTACAGTTGATTATTCAGATGTTTACACAGGGTTAGAACATAGAATGGATATTTACACGGCAACTGGCGATACAGTTAGTAATCGCCCGGTTATTTTTTATCTACATGGAGGTTCGTTTTATAGTGGTGATAAATCAATGACCGATTGTATTGATTTTTGCAATGCTTTTGCAAAAAGAGGATATGTGGCGGTTTCCTTAAATTATCGGCTGGCAAATATTATTTCTTTTTTATCAAGCAATGCTGAACAATATAAAGCAGTGTTAAGGGGAGTGGCAGATTTAAAGGCAGGGATTAGGTTTTTGAGAAAGGACTTTTTAAATGGAGATACTTATGGAGTAGATCCAAATACTATTTTTATTGGCGGCTATTCAGCTGGGGCAGTTGCTGCAATTCATTGTGCTTTTATTGACACAATATCTGATTTATCCTCTACTGTTCAGGCATTAATGCCTGCTATCGGGGGTACATTAGAAGGAGATGCCGGAAATGATGGCTATTCATCAGAGGTTACGGCTATATTTAGTTTTGCTGGAGGAATTAACGACTTAAATTGGATAGATGCAAATGATGAGCCAATGGTAAGTTGCCAAGGAACTGCTGACCAAACTGTAAATTATAATTGTGGCCCTGGCTTGAACAATCCTGCTATTTTAAACCTTTGCGGTTCTGCACAGATGCACGCAAGATCGGATAGCGTTGGCCTTTTGAATTCTCATTTAAGTTTTTCAGGAACAGATCATTTGTGGGCTGCATCAGGAAATTCTAATAACAAATTTATACAAGCAATAACTTTTACTAGTGACTTTTTGTATAATCTTTTACCATGTAATCAAACCACTTCTATTACTACAATTTCCAAAAATGAAAAAACGCTTATTCGCATTATAGATGTTTTAGGGAGAAAAGCAACACCAACTTATAACGCCCCACTGTTTTATATTTATGATGACGGCACAGTGGAGAAAAAATTAATTGTACAATAATTAGAAGCCCCATAGTTCAATGGATAGAATAGAAGTTTCCTAAACTTTAGATCCAAGTTCGATTCTTGGTGGGGCTACATATTTATTATATTTACCGAAAATTTTTATGAAAAACAGACTATGGCTACTGATATTAATAGGATTAGCAATTACTTTTTTGGGATTGATTACCAAAAAGTTCTTTTTCCTATTATTAATTTTACCTCTTGGGTTATTCTACAAAAAAGATAAGGAATGAACCCCCTTTTACTTATACTATTTTGCTTGCCAATGCTTGCCTCTGGGCAGAATGCTAATATTATTGGAGATTGGCACAATGCAGAAAAAGATGCTGTGATTACAATTTTTGAGGAGAAAGCAAATTCAAATGAGAAGGCTACAATTGCCGGAAAAATAAGTTGGATGAAAGATCCTTTAGATGGAAAAGGAAATCCGAAAACGGATAATTTAAATCCGGATAAAAAATTACAAAAACGAAAACGATTAGGAATGAGAATCCTTTATGGCTTTATTTATCAAGGAGGTAATGTTTGGGAAAATGGGAAAGTGTACGATCCTAAAAAAGGAAAAACTTATGGAGGAGAAATTACCTTAACAAGCGAAAATAAATTAGATTTAAAAGGGCATTTACTATGGTTTCCACTTATTGGAAGAAGTTCCACTTGGACTAGAAAAATTAATTGAGTATGCTAAATAAAAAAACATGCGTGCCTTGTAAAGGAGGTATTCCTCCACTTACCGCCAAAAAGATTGCTCCTTTTTTAAAGGAGCTAAGTGTAGGCTGGACATTGATAGAAAACAAGCAAATTGAGAAAAGCTATACTTTCCCTACTTATTTGGAAGGGATTGCTTTTTGTAATAAAGTGGCAGAACTATCAGAAGCAGAAGGGCATCATCCTTTTATTCATATCAATTACAAAGAGGTGAAAATTATTCTCTTTACCCACAAAATAAATGGCTTGCACGAAAATGATTTTGTGTGTTTTTATGGAAAAGAGAAAACATGTTATTCTGCAAAAATTATTAAACAGTAATTCTATTCCAAAATAAGTTTTTTCTCTACCGTGCCATCATCATAAATGTAGAATAAAGGAGTGTTGGAGGTTGGTTTCGTAGGTTCGCCTAAAACATTTGTTATTTTTAGAAGCGTTTTACTTTTATTATTCGATATAGGAACTATAGCTGAAGTATTTTCAATTATTAAATTCAGATGAGCTATGCTATCACAATTTACTGAATTTGTCAACAAAAATGTATAATCTCCGGATGTTGTTAAATTCAAACCATTCCATACTATACTAGTAACTGTAATTAAAGTATCGAATGATGTATGAGGAAAACAATGAATATAAAATTCATATTCTGCTCTTTCAGGATTAAGCGCTAGCGCATCATTATTTTCTGCTCGTATATAAAATTTTACATCATTACCCGAACTCTGAAAAGGTAAAGTAGCGGTAAAAATGTTATCCCCTGCTAGCGCATCTCCATTTAGCCCATCATCTAACATAGCAAAAGATTGAAATTTGGAATTATACTTACTTTCAGTTGCCATCAATTCTACAGTATTGGCATTTACAACTTCAGCTGTTACCAAACTATTATTTATCGCAACATTATTTATGGTGGGCGGAATTAGTGAGATTTCTGGATGAGATAATAAATATGCCTTTCTTCCATCAATGGTTTCCATTATTCCTCCGTTTCTCCACCAAAAGCCAATATGATTCTCCGCATTATCATAGTATTCAGATGTAGTGTATTGTCTATATTGGTCAGAGTCTACAGCATTATGTGCTAAGGATTGTAAAGCGTTAATACTCCCTCTAATTATTGATGTATCTAACGATTCGTTAATAACAGTTCTTAAATGGGCAGTATATTGTTTTCTATAAAAAGGATCATTTAAGAGGTTATATGCAAGAGGCCTATCCCCTTGTGTGCTCGTATAATAAGGATCTCTTTGATATAAAGTTGTAGGACTGGTAAAGCCTAATATTGCACCTAGAAAGCTATTATCTAAATCCCATGGAATCATTTGGAAAAGCCCATCCCCAGTTTGATACAAATAATAATTATGGATATAATATCCGTTATAAGTATCTAAATTAGAAATTACACTATTTACAGCAAAAGCCCATAGCACTCTATCAACATTTAGAACACTATCAATTTCATTAAAATTAAAATTTAATGTATATATAAAATCTAGGAGATTTCCCCATCCGTTATCAGATTTTATTGTATAATCATCATAATAATCTGTACTATCAATACCAAGCCATTTTAAATCAGGCCTTCCTCCTGCTGGCGCGCCAGCTGTGTCACAAAACATACCACTGGGATCACATTTAAATAATGATCCTGACTTTTCATTAAAATGCTTATCTAAGAATTGCTTATTTATGGATTCTGTATTCACATAGACACCCAAATAATTTCCTTGTACATGAAGTTTAGTTAAATTAACTTCAGCAGATGGCAGATATTTACGATATATTTTTGCTGCAGTAAATTCTTTTGCAAATGTTGGATCCATCCAAGCATTAGCTAGTTTTATTTTTTTATAGTCCAATAATTTTTGTCCAGATATCCAATAATTCATATCAATATTAAAAGGGACTTTAGGATTCCCATTATCATTTGGCAAACAAAAAGTAGAATTTCCTTTGTAGCGCACTCCGGCGCTATCAAGAGATACCCCATTTATTGTAACTGTAGCTGGGATGCGTGATGAAGGACTTGTAAAAAAAGAATTTACCAATACATTATGATAATTAGGATCTTGAAAATTAACATATATATCTCTTAGAGAATCTTTATCAAATAATCCTCCAGGGCTATCATATAAATATTGAGGATTGTAAATGCTTTGGCTAAACGATAAGAAGTAGCAAAAAGTAAAAATAAAAAGAAGGGCTTTCTTCATTTGTTTTTTTGGTAAAGATAATAATTTTACATTTACACTTCATTAGTTTTTAGGATATGGCAGAACACAATACAAAAGGAGAGCAGGGCGAACAAATTGCACAAAACTATTTGACGGATTTGGGCTATATTATTTTAGAAAGAAATTGGCGATTTCAAAAAGCAGAGGTGGATATTATCGCAAAAGAGGGAGATTTTTTAGTTTTTGTAGAAGTAAAATGTCGTTCCACAGATACCTTTGGAGAACCCCAAACTTTTATTTCAGAGAAAAAACAATCACTTTTAAAAGATGCAGCTGAGGGCTATGTGGAGCAAAAGAGCATGGATAATGAAATTCGATTTGATGTTATAGGGATAATTCTGAGCAGACAAAAAACTAAAATTGAGCACTTTAAAGACGCTTTTTAACTCCTTTCATTTCCTATCTTTGCAAAAATATTTATAATGGAAAGAAAAGATAAATCAACATTCAGAAAAAGACAAAGAGCAAAAAAGAAACAAGAAGATGGCTTAATACGACTAAACAGATACATTGCAAAAGCGGGCATTTGTAGCCGTAGGGAAGCAGATAAATTCATAGAAGCAGGTGTGGTAAAGGTAAACGGAAAAGTAATTACCCAAATGGGGTATAAACTGCAACCAACAGATAAGGTAAAATTTAATGATGCCAGAATAAAATCGGAAACTACAAGGTATTTGCTGCTGAACAAACCAAAGAATTATAGTGGAAGAATGGATGATGTCACCAAGAAAAGAACGGTTCGGGAGTTAATAGTTGGGGCCTGCAAGGAAATTATTACGCCAATTGGGCGTTTGGGCAAAAACTCAACTGGATTACTGCTTTTCACCAATGATGATCAGCTAGCCAAAAAACTATCTAATCCTCAAAAAAGAATCAAAGAAATTTATCATTTGGAACTAGATAAAAACCTAAAATCAATTGATTTAAAAAAGGTTCAAGACGGACTTATAATTGGAGGTAAAAAGACTGCTGTCGACTTGGTTTCTTATATAAATGGAAAAGATAAAAATGAAGTTGGTCTTGAAATATCGGTGGGGGGGATTAAAATGGTAAACCTAATTTTTGAGAAAATTGGCTATAAAGTTTCCAGAATTGATCGGGTATTTTTTGGGGGATTAAGCAAAAAGGACTTACCAAGAAAACGATACAGATTTTTAACTAATCAGGAGGTTAACCTTTTAAAAAGACTATAATATTTATATGAGTTTGCTCCAAAAATTCGTTATTCCTATTATATTTTGCCTTTGTAATGAAATGGATTAAAAAAATAATTAGCATTATTTTCTTGGTAGTGTTCTCTGTAATACTGCTTGGCATTGGCTTTACTTTTTTGTATGGCGAAAAAATTGAGCAACTAATGCTAAAAAATATTAAAGAAAAATTGATTACTGAAATAGAAGTAAAAGAGATAATTTTTTCAGTTTTTGAAAATTTTCCTTACGCCTCTGTTAAACTTACAGATGTGCTAATAATGGAAAAAGAGCCAAATATAAACGACACCTTATTGTATGCCCAACAGGGGTATTTGCAATTCAATATTTTTAATTTGCTTTCTGAAAATCAGCACATCAATAAAATAGTTTTAGTTGGTAGCAAGCTACATATTAAGTATGATATAAACGGCCTTGCGAATTATAAAATTTTCAAACCCCAAGAGGAGAATCAAAAAAAAGTACGTATAGAACAAATTTATTTTAAAGAGTCCAGTCTTAGCTATTCTCACCTAAAAAAAAAGGTTGCTATTGGGGCAAAAACAGGCATAGTGTTAGTGCAATTTGAGCAGGAAAAACCATCTAACTTTTTGGTAAAAGGGGGTATGTTTATGCAAAATTTATTGATAGGTAATACAGACTATATCCAGAAAAAAAACACAAAAATTGATGCAAATTTTGCCATTTCAGACAGCATATTCTTCATCCAAAATTCTAATATTTTTATTGAAGATGTGCAATTTAAATTGGATGGTGAGATAAAAGGAAAGCGTGTAAATTTGAATATTTCAGCAGATAATCAAAGATTGAAAAGCGTGCTTATGCACATGCCCGAAAAGTTCAAATCTGTGTGCAGTTCATTTTTAGCTGCTGGGGATTTAAGTTGCAAAGGGCTCATAAATGGCGTGATAAGCAAAACGGAAAGTCCCCATTTTAATATGGATTTTTCTATAACAAAAGGACTTTTCAATTTGAAAGAAAATCCTTTTAAACTTACAGCAGTTTCCCTTAGTGGGAATATCGACAATGGCAAAAGCAATAATTTTGAAAGCACTATAATAAAGGCAGAAAAATGCAGTGCCAAAACAGGAAACGGAACACTAGCAGCTTCTTTTATGGTGAGCAATTTAAACAACTATTATCTTAGCATAGATATCAATTCTAATCTGGATTTGGCAGAGGTAAATCACCAGTTTAATAGCACGCCATTTTTTAATATGAAAGGTACACTTATTGCAAAAACAAAATACAATGGACTTTTGTCTTTTTCAGAAAAAATGAAAGACAATTTTCTTTCATCAATTCATCAAAGCGATTTACAATTAAAAGATGTAGAATTTCAGTATAAAAAATTTCCATTACTATTTGGTATTCCTGCAATGAGCTGTCAAATAAAGGATAACAAAATAATTATAGAAAATAGTGAGATTACCATATCCGATAGCGACATTAAATTTGACGGAACAATTACAAATTTTATTCCTTATCTTTTGGCTGCCGTACCTAAAATAGTAGTGGAAGGAAATATGCAATCGGTATATGTAAAATTTGATGAGCTGATGACACTTAAAGAAATGTCGGAAGGAAAATCAACTTCTACCCTGCCAAATTGGATTGAAGTAAATTTAAAAACAAATATTCAACAACTCAGTTATCAGTATTTTGTTGCTGAAAATATTGATGCCAAGATTGAATACAGCAATTATACTTTAAAGGCAAAGGATGTAAAAATGAATACTTTAAATGGAGAAATTACAGGGGAAGTAAAATTTCACGAAAGGCCTTACAATTATCTTAAATTGTTTACATCAGCTCATTTGGGAAAAATAAATATCAGAAATTTGTTTTCTGCTTTTCAAAATTTTGGACAAGAATTCATTCAGGATAAACATATAAAAGGGGAGGGCACAGCCGATATTCAATTGCAATCGAGCTGGAATCCTGGCTTTGAATTTGATCCAAACAAATTACGGTTGAGCTCACACTTAATAATAAATAAAGGAGAATTGGTAGAATTTTCGCCACTTCTGAGTTTATCTTCTTATGTTAGCGTTGAAGAATTAAAAAATGTAAAATTCTCGACACTTGAAAACAATATCAGAATTGAACACAATAACATCAATATTCCATCCATGGAAATAAAATCAACTGCACTTAGCGTGTTTATTTCAGGCACGCATAGTTTTGATAATGAGATTGATTACCAAGTTAGATTGTTGCTTTCAGAGCTGATTTCAAAGAAAGCTAGAAGTAAAAATAAAAATTTAGATAATGAGCTTGGAGTTGTAAAAGATGATGGGCTTGGGCGTACAACTTTGTATCTCAGAATGGACGGAACAGTAGATAATCCGAATATTTATTTTGATAAAATAAAGATAAAAGAAAAGATAAAAACGGAAGTAAAAAAGCAAGCAGAAGAAATAAAAACGATAATAAAAGAGGATGTCTTAAATCAAAAATCTGACAGTACTAAACCCCAAGAAGAAAAATCGCCAGATATTATTTTGGAATGGAAAGATGAAGGATAAAAAATAAAAAAGATGAATATTTATAACAGAAAAAAAACTTGGAAATTTTGGCTTTTAATTTTTGCCATTATCATTGGGATTTCATCCCTTTTTATCACTAATTCTTTGGTAAAATCATTGGCTTATGAAGAAAAAAAGAAAATAGAAATATGGGCTTATGCAACCAATCAAATGGTGAATATTTCAGATGACGGAAACTTTTCCTTGGCCATAAAAGTGATGGAATCCAATGAAAACATCCCCATTATTTTAGCAGATGAAAACGACAGTATTCTCAACTACAGAAACTTAAATCCTATAAGCGAAATAACAGATGAATATTTGCAAAAGCAACTTGCCATAATGAAGCAACAAAATGAGCCAATTGAAATTCAAGTTTTTGAGGAGTATAAGCAACTTCTTTATTATAAAGATTCCATTTTACTTACGCGTTTGCGTTATTATCCTATGTTTCAACTCGGGCTTATTACGCTTTTTATGTTTATTGCCTATTTAGCATTTAGTTCGGCTAGAAAAGCAGAACAAAACCAAGTGTGGGCAGGTATGGCCAAAGAAACTGCACACCAATTAGGCACACCCCTTTCTTCCCTTATGGCTTGGGTGGAACTTCTTAAATCCAAAGCAGAAACCAAAGATATGGTATTGGAAATGGAAAAGGATGTTGCTCGGCTGGAAACCATTACCGATCGTTTTTCAAAAATTGGTTCAAAGCCAACTTTGGAAAATAAGAATATTGTGAAAGTAGTAGAAGAAGCAACTAATTATTTAAAATCACGCCTGCCCGAAAAAGTAATAATAGAAGTATATTCTGAAAAACCATCCATTATAGTTCCTGTATCTGTTGTTTTGCTTAATTGGGTAATAGAAAATATTTGTAAAAATGCAGTGGATGCCATGAAGGGTGAGGGGCTAATTAAAATTGAAATGGAGCAAGATGAAACCTATGTAAAAATCCACATTAAGGATACAGGAAAAGGTATTGAGCCAGGGTTAATGAATTCGATTTTTAAACCTGGGGTGACTTCCAAAAAAAGAGGTTGGGGCTTGGGGCTTTCCCTTTCCAAAAGAATAATTCAAGAATACCACAAGGGAAGAATTTATGTAAAAAGTTCAGTAGAAGGAGAAGGGACTACTTTCTCTATTTTGATTCCGAAAAAATCATAACCCACAACTTCCCAAATTATTTTTATTGAGGTAATTTTGATGATATTCCTCTGCTCTGTAAAATTTTTCTGCTGAAGTTATTTGGGTAACTATTTCCTTTTTCCACTTTTCTTTTTGCTCAAACAATGATGTTTCTGCAACTTCTTTTTGTGTATTATTTTGATAAAAAATAACGGAACGATATTGCGTTCCAACATCCAGCCCTTGCTGATTTAAAGTGGTAGGATTATGATTTGACCAAAACACTTTCAGTAAGTCAGAATAGGAAATAATTTCAGAATTAAAATACAAATGCACCACCTCTGCATGATTGGTATTCCCTTTGCAAATATCATGATAAGTAGGGTTTAAAGTATTACCTCCCATATAGCCAACACTTGCAAGACAAACTCCTTTTGTTTCTCTAAAAGTTTTTCCCACATGCCAGAAACAGCCCCCCCCAAAAGTTGCTACTTCCAAATTGTTGTGGGCTATAAATTTAATGCTTAAAGAATTTACACAATGGCGCGTATTTTTTGCTGTGATTTGCTCTCCTTCAAATACATGCCCTAAATGGCCATCACATTTTTTGCAACATATTTCCGTTCTAATTCTACCTCCACTTAAATCTTTATTTTTTTTTATGGAACCTTTCATCCCCTCATCAAAAGATGGCCAACCACAGCCAGAATTAAATTTACTATTGGACTCATAAAGCGGATTTTCACAAGCCCTGCATACAAAAATTCCCGCTTCAAAAAAATCATTGTATTCCCCAGAAAAAGGAGCTTCCGTTCCTTTATCTTTTAAAATATGTTTTTCTTCCGAGCTAAGATGTGAGAAATAATCGTTTTCCATATTTTAGATTTGTACAAAAATAAAAAAAGCACCCAAATTGGATGTTTTTCTTTTTGCTAACCCTTATTATTTAGAAAGTTAAAGCCCCCTTTTCTGATTGATACACATAGTTAAATGTGTAAAAACCACCATAATCAGTCATAAAATTTGGATTAGGGCTATCATAAAAATAGGTAATTTCAATCTTAGCATATTTGTTGTCATGAGTTCTAAAAACTAATATCTTACCAGCTATTGGAGATATTTTATGCCATGTTGGCGAAACGGGGTCTTTATCATATACACACCAACCCATTTCCATGTAGCCCATGTCATCAATTATTGCAGTTCCATTTTGACTGTCCTGAGCTAAAAGAGATGTATCTATACTTGCAATATTAGCCATAGTACCATCAATAATATATACCGCAGCATTACCTTCTCTGCTTGGCTGAGAACTATCAGATGATGCCCCTCCATTTACAATAATACTAGTAGATCTAAATGCTACATCCCAGTCATCTCCATCAACTACACCCCCCTCTGAAAAGCTAAATTTAGTATAGTTACCAGTAATAGTTGGAGGTGCTGGTGGTGGGTTTGGTGTAATTGATGCTTGAGCATCTAATTCAGTAATTGTCGCAGTTATTACTGTATCAATTGGTTCAGGACTTTCCTTTTTACATGCTGTAAACACAACTGCTAGTGTAAGCATAGATAAAACTAATTTCGTTTTCATTGTTTTTGTTTTTTGTTATTGTTATTTGGGTTAGTTTTTAAAATTTATTTTAAGGTTAATATAATATAATCTTCCAGATATATTACTAATATATTCTGGATTTGTAAAGTTAAAAATATTTTTTACTCCTAACTGAATGGATCGTAAAAAAGTAGTATGGTGGGTGATCCCAACATCACAAAGGGCATAACCATCTATAAACTCATCATAAGTGTCTAACAAATTATTTCCATTAGAATCATAAAGGGCGTATTTGCTTCTATAAGTGATGATGGTATTTAAATCTATTTTGTCACTAAACTGATAAAACAATTTTAGATTTCCCATATGTCTAGATCTATTGAAAAGCCCAAAATAGTCGTCTTTCTTCAGCTTGAAACTTACCCCTTCTGCATCTTTTGCATACTCATCTCCAGTTTCAAATCTAGTTTTAATATCACTATCGAAAGCGAAAAGCAGTTGATAGCCCGCTTTTATTTCTAATTTAGAATTTGGGCGAAAGCGTGTATTAAACTCCATCCCCTTTGTTTCCACTTGATTTAGATTGAAATAACTAAAAACAGGCAAGGAGTTGCTTTTGTTAGCCACTAGTTGTGCCTCAATTAAATTCACTACTTCATTCTTGAAAAAATTGATGTTAAAAGATGTTTTTTCATTAACCTTAAATTTAATTCCCACATTTATATTAAGGGAAGTTTCTGATTTTAATGGAGAATTTATTTCTGAAAAAGGGATAAAAATACCTTGCAACATTCCGTCATTTTCCATGGCAGTCAATCTATCAAAAGCCACTTCTCTTCCTAAAACTGTATAGCCAATTGTGGAGTTGGTAAAATCAAAATACCTTTGTCTGAAATCAGGAATTTTAAAACCAGTACCTACCGAGCCATTTATTTTCAGTTGCTTTGAAATAGGGAATCCTAAAGCTAATTTGTTAGAAATTTCAGGGGAATAATTATTATAATTATCGTACCTACTTCCTGCAATAATATCCACAACTCCAAAAGCAAGACAATCCAATTGCCCATATAAAAACTTCAAATCTTGTTGTGCGATACTAGAAAAATCTTTTCGGTCTAATTTCTCCTTTGTCATCCCAAATCCAATAATTCCATTTATTGCTTTAAAGTTGAAATTATTTCTTAATTCCGATTGCAATAGGGTGTGGTCAAAATAATTCTCATCAAATAAGCTGCCATTTTGATTTTGCAAAAACTCATCTGTTCTATAATTTGTAGTATAAATTTCCGCTTCTGTAGAAAAATTAGAATGCATCAAATATTTAATAGAAGAACCTAAATTCCATTCCTTGATTTGGCTTTGTCCTTCCAAAAGCAAATTAGATTTCTCCCCTGTGTTTTCTTGCTCTTGATTAAAATATCGCCCATTCGCTTTTAAAATTATTTTTTCTGACAAATCGTACTTTATTTTAGAGCGAAAAGAATAATTGCTAAAAGGATTAACAGTGCTCAGTAAATCAGAATCAATTAAATCGAATCCATCTGTTTTATAATAATCTATGGAGTTTGAAAGTTGCAATCTTCCTTTTTTATATTGATAAAGTGCGCTAGAATTTAAGCTATTGTTAGTGCCATATTTCATTCCCAAAAACATATTCTTTCCATCTTCCACTTGGGTTTTACTGATTAGATTAATTACTCCTCCCAATGCATTTGAACCATACAAAGAAGAGGAAGCGCCTCTAATAATTTCAATCTTTTCAATATCCGCCAAAGAAATTCTATTTAAATCCAATGCACCAAATGATCTGCCAATCATTGGGCAGCCATCTAAAAGAATGGCGATATAGGAAGCATCCAATCCCTGCATTTGCACTCCCTTAGTCCCCGTTTTGGTAGGCACACTTACAATTCCTGTTTGCTTTTCAATTACTTCATCCAATTTTGTTGCAGCAGTTTCAGCAATTTCTTTTTTATCAATTATACTTCCTGGAATGGGTAATGCATCCAATGATTTGCTTGATTTTGTAGCAGAAATGCTTACTTGTTTATGCTTTTTTTCAAAAGTAACAGAATCTTGTTTCTCTTGTGAACAAGCGTAAAAAGAAGAAAGTAAAATAAGAAGTGTAGTTAAAAAACGCACGCTAAAAAATTTTGGCAAAAGTAAGTAATTGTTATAAAATGCTTTCATGATTAGTGCTTATTTTATCTTCTTTTTCAAGACATTACGTAACTTAAAAACATCTTTTTTCAAACTATTTACAGAGATTGTTGCTCCAGAAATTCCATCAACACTACTATTAAATTCAAAAATGGAGGTAGTATTGATGTTTTTAAATTGTTGCAACCATCTTTTATTACAAATTTCAGCACCATAATTTTCTCTGTATTGCAGAATTTCAATTTTTAGAATATCTGTTTTCGCATTAAAAATAATGTAATAATCAAACTGATGGAATTTGGATGATGCTTTGGTAACTACAAAATACCCTATAATATTTTCACTTTCTTTTACGGAATAAAAAGCATCTTCAAACTCTTCCAATTCTTCAATAATATAAGTGTCACTATTAAATATTTCAGAAATAGATTTGTGAATAATAGTCCTATACTTTTTATCAAATTCCCAATCCGAAAATTTAAAAGAGAAAAAAAGTAAAGCAACTAACATCAAGATAGTTGCTTTACTAAAAAAGAGCTTTGTATTTTTTGTATTAACCAAAAACATTAAAACATTTTAAAACCAAATTGCGGTTCCAAAATTAAATTGGCCTTTTGAATCTTCCGAGCTAGCGTTAGAAATAATCTGATAATCTGCTTTAAACATAGCCCCTTTTGCTACTTTAAATCCTAAGCCAAGCGTAATTTCAGTTCTGTTGTAAGCCTCATTAATAGACATTCCTGCTTCCACTTCTGCATGTGTGTTGTAGTTTTCATAACGAGCAAAGCCAATTAGCTCATTGGTAGTGTTGAAATTAGCCAATAAATTGTATCCTAATTCTGCATAATATCCAGTCATCTTGCTTCCCAAATCTTTTCCGCTTAGCGCATTGTATTGATCCGTATTAGAAAGATTTGCTAAGATGTATTGTCCTCTTAGTTGCAAAGCACCTTTTTGATATCTTGCATCCACACCCAACATTTGTATGCCAATAATAGTAGAATCAGCAGAGGAAACAGCCGACTCATTAGCTAAATCTAACCCATCATAGGCCATACTTTCAGATTCGCCAACATAAGCAGAGAATCCTAAGTTTAATCCTGGCTGTCCATAGTAAGAAATTCTTCCTGCAAAATCAGGAAAAGTAATATAGGATTTTGCCCCTTTTTGTCTTCCACTTCTAAGACCACTTTTTCCAGAAAATTTTCCATCATCATCATAGCCGTTAAAGCCATTTACAAGCATAAATTGGTAGTTTAAAGAGTTCTCAATACTTCTACCGCTTAATCCAATTCCCATTTCTCTCCATGTTGTTGGTACAATGTATTTGTCTACATTGGTTCTTTCCACGCCATTATAAGTTGGTGGTTCATGATACAAATTTTGAATACCCATTGGAATAAGCATAAGCCCAGCATTTACCGAAAGGTTATCCTTAATTTTGTAATCCAAAAATGCTTGTTCGATATATACTTCCGTTACATGTTCGTACTCAATTTCAGATACAAAAGAAGCTTTCTCGTTAAAGTTGTACCCTATAAAAGTAATAAGGCGGTGCACATCCAAAGTTCCGTTTTTGTACATTGTACCATCTCTTGTTGGGAAATTAAAGTCAATTTGACCATAACCACCAATATGCAGCCCCTGATTTCCTGCAATAATTTTTTCTGCACTGTTTTGTGCGTTTGTAGTAGTTAGCATTGTAAAAATAACCGCTACTGTTAAACTCATTTTTTTCATTTTCTTTTTGCTTTAATTTTTATTTAGATTTAATCTTAATTGCGGCAAAAGTAATTCCTTTTTTATATTAGCAAAACTTTTTACAAAAATATTTTGGCAGGCATTTACATCCATATTCCCTACTGTAAACAAGCATGTTCTTATTGTAATTTCCATTTCAGAATTACACAAAAAGACAAGGCAGAAATGCTAAAATGTATTAATTTGGAATTAGAATTGCGACAATTGTACTTAAAAAATAAAACAATTGAGACCATTTATTTTGGTGGCGGAACGCCATCTATTTTAAGTAAAAGTGAAATAAAATCTATTTTAGATTCTATTTCCAATATCTACAAAATAAAAGAAAATGCAGAAATTACTTTGGAATGCAATCCGGATGATTTGACTAAAAATAAGTTAATAGCATTAAAAGAAGTTGGAATAAATAGGTTGAGTATTGGTGTGCAATCCTTTGTTGATGGCGATTTGAAATTTATGAATCGTTCACACAATGCCACACAATCCGAAAGTTGCATACAAATGGCTCAGCAAGTTGGCTTTAACAATATTACTATTGATTTAATTTATGGTTTGCCAAATCAATCTTTAGCGGATTGGAAGAAGAATTTGAATAAAATGTTTGCATTAGATATTCCACATTTTTCCTCTTACGCACTTACCATTGAAGAGAAAACGGTTTTAAAGCATTTAGTTGAACAAAAGAAAATAATCCCTTTAAAAGACGAAATAGTAATCGAACAGTTCAACATTTTAATGGAACTTGCTCAGCAAAAGGGATTTGTACATTATGAAATTTCCAACTTTGGCAAAGCGGGTTTTTATTCCAAACACAATACTTCTTATTGGAAAAATAAACATTATCTTGGCGTAGGGCCTTCTGCACATTCTTTCAACGGAAATAGTAGAAGTTGGAATGTATCTTCCAACAAACAATATATACAGAAAATAAAAAAAGGAGAAGATTATTTTGAAACAGAGAAACTCAGCATTTCTCAACAATACAATGAATATGTTTTCACATCCTTACGAACCATTTTGGGGGTAAATTTAGAAATAATCAAAGAAAGATTTGGCAAGCAAATTCAAATTCATTTTCTTAAAGAAATAAAAAAATGGGAGAGGAAAAAGAATATAAAGAAATGCAAAAACACTTACACGCTTACAAAATCAGGGAAGATATTTGCGGATGCGATTGCATCTGATTTGTTTATTGTCGATTAGATTCTTTTAGAATTCTTTTAAAATAGGATTCGTATTGGGCCACAACAATCGCCCATCTATAAACGCTATCAATTTTCTTTAAATTATTTAATGCAAAAGTTTCTTTTTGATTTGTTAAGTTTTCATTTTTTAATAAACTGACCAATTCCTCAGAATTTGAAAAGTAAAAAGCATTTTCTTCAATCACTGATTTATTAAAACGATTATCATGCGAAAGAATAAAAGTTTTTGTCGCCATTGCTTCCAATAGTGATGGATTAGTACCTCCAACCGAATGGCCATGCAAATAGTATTTGGAATAAAAACGGATATTATCCAAATGGTCTTTATTAAAAATTCCTCCTAAAAAAAGGATACCAGAATCTCGGTACTTGTCTTTTAAAAAATCGCCATGAGAAGTTAAATGATTTCCAACTACAAAATAAGGATTGCTTATTTCACTTTTTACATAAGCATCAAACATCATCTCCAAATTATTTTCAGGTTCTAATCGAGCAATAGATAGCAAATAGGTATTTCTCTCTAATCCATATTCTTTTAAGCAATTTGGATTTGGCTCCTTATTATTTTCTGTACCATAAGCAATTAACTCAGATTCTCTGCTGTATTCCTCCCAAATATATTTTTGCATACCAATATTGTCTGCAATTAAATAATCTGAAAACATCACGCCATATTTTTCCAAAGTTTTGGTTATTTTTTGCACAATTTTATTCCATTTCGATCTTTTCCACTCTAATCCATCTAAATTTGTGACAATAACCTTTCCTCTATGTCTGCAAAAGATAATTGATAAAGAAGAAGTGATTAAGCCAAATTCAAGTATAATATCAAAATCTCTTTTTACGGCATCTTTCAAACAGAAATAATCATAAATAAAATTAGAAACAGAATTTCCAAAGTACTGTTGAGGGCTTGCTTTTCTTATGATTTTTACTTTTTTAAAACTGCTTTCTTTGTAGGGATGAAAATTAGGATTATAAATACTTACATCATGTCCTTTTCCCACCAAACCAACCGATAAATATTCTGCACATTGCTCAAACCCTCCATAATTATTTGGAATACCTCTAGTGCCTAAAATTGCAATTTTCATTTATATTTTTTCAACTTAATTTTGCGAAAATAGATAAAAAAAAGAAGTTGAAAAAATACCTAAAAAAACGGAAGATATTTTTCTATTTCAAGGCAAACAAATATTCTAAAATCTATTTTATTAAATATTTAATTTATTTGTATCTTGCAAAACTTTAATAAAGGAATAAATCATGCTTATGAAAAGAAGGAGTGTTATAATTTGTTTAGGTCTATTAGTTGGATTGTTAGGTGCAAATAATACGTATGCACAATGTGATATTATTGTGGATATTGCAAATATTACTCAGGTAACATGTCCAGGAGGATCAGATGGATTTGCTAATTTAACACAAACACCATATATTAATTATTCTTGGGATAATTTAACCAATGGGCAAAATTATGGCAGTGGCCCTACAATAACATCAGTAAGCACCTTGGCTGCAGGATTGTATGTGGTTGTTGGCACCCAGCCCCTTTCTGGTTCTTGCCCAGCTACTATGGTTTCCGATACTTTCGAAATTTTAGAACCAATTATTAACAATAGTTTGAATCCACCACTTGTGTGTGATTCTACAAATTGTAATGTAACTTCAACAATAAATATTAATCAACAATTTCCTGGCTATACTTATGGGGTTTCAGTAAATGGAGGGGCATCTCAAACTCTGCCGGCAGTTACCTCTAATTTATGTGCAGGAAATCAAACTTATACCGTTAATTATAATGACGGGACAAGCACTACCAACTGCCCTACAGAAACATTTAATATTGCTGCTGCCAGTTTGAGTGCTTCTATTAATTTAATAGATACCATAATGTGTTTTGGTGATTATGCTACAATTCAGGTCATTACCCTTGGGGGCGCTTTTTGGAATACCCAATTTCTTTATTTATTAGAGTATAATATTTTTGGGAATTGGTATCAATTAAGTACACAAACTACTTATGATACTGCGGCATTCACATTGCTGCCGGCAAATAATTATAGAGTAACAGTAACCGATACCTCTGGCATATGTACAGCACAAGCCTTTATTAATATAACACAACCTCCAAATATTATGGCAACTTTTAGCATAACTAATCCTAGTTTGTGTTTTGGGGATAGTGTAGCCGATTTGCATTTAAATGTTTTTGGAGGAGTTCCACCTTATACCGTGACATTAAATGGTGGTCCAAGTATGCCAATTACAGCTAATGATATTGACTTTTTAAATGTTCCAGCAGGAGTATATCAAGTAATAATAACGGATGTCAATGGCTGTACAAAAACCAGAAACAAGACAATTACTTCACCTCCGGTATTAGTGCCAAATTCTATTATTTCCTCTAACTATAATGGGCAGGACATTAGCTGTTTTGGTGGTAGTGATGGGGCAATTTTAGCACAAGTAATGTCAGGAGGGACCTCTCCTGTTCAATTCTCGATAAATGGAGGAAATTTCTTCTCTAATCCTTATTTTCAGGGTCTATCATCTGGTCAGCATATAATAGCATATAGAGATACAAATGGTTGCGAAACATCTGACACTCTTATGCTACAAGATCCACCGGATTTAAGTGGAACTGTTTCTGTGTCATCTGCAATTTCTTGTAATAGTATTTGTGATGGGCTAATTACTTTTACAGTAGACCCTAATTTACCAGGGACACCAATTTATCAATATTCACTGGATGGAGGAGCTTATCAAACTTCAGCCACTTTTGGGGGGCTTTGTGGGGATATAAATTACCCTATAACAGTTCAAGATTTAAATGGATGTACCTATACAGATTCTCTATATCTCACACAGCCAGATTCTTTAGATGTTTATGTGAGTTTGGTAAGCAATTATAATGGTTGGGGCGTTAGTTGTAATGGAGCAACAGATGGCATAATTTCTGTAGACTCTATAAATGGTGGTACACCAAATTATACTGCTTCTATTGATGGAGGAGCCTTTTTACCAGCTATGCCGCCTACACCATATACTGTTTTTACTGGCTTATCTGAAGGATCCCATACAATTGTAGTACAAGATGTAAGTGGATGTTCGCAAACAGTAAATATTACAATTTCTGAGCCAAATCCTTACTCCATTGCCTTAACCACCAATGTAAATTATAACGGATTTGATGTTGCTTGTAATGGAGACTGTAATGGAAGTATTCATGTAACTTCAACAGGAGGAGTTCCTTCTTATTTGTATTCACTTAATAACGGTCCTTTCCAGGCATCCGCTAATTTTAATAGCCAATGTGCCAATAATTTACTTACAGTAGATGCAACTGATGCCAATGGTTGTACTGCTCAAGATAGTATTTTACTTATTGAGCCTCCTGTTTTAACCTTACAAATAGATTCCGTAATGGAAAATTGTGGTGCTGGAGACGGGCAAGCAATTGCCCTAGTAGGAGGTGGTGTCACTCCTTATTCTTTTCTTTGGGATGATGCAAATTCTCAAACTACTTCTACAGCAACTAATCTTTCTACAGGAACTTATATGGTTATTGTAACAGATATCAATGGTTGTTCTATAACAGATGATGTCTTTGTTCCAGGTACAAACATAACCCTTTCCTCTTCTACCACAGATGTTTCTTGTAATGGAGAGAATGATGGAACAGCAACTGTTGTGGTCACTGGAACTTATGCATCACCACTTACATACCAATGGGATGATCCTAATTTCCAAACTACTGCAACAGCTACAGGATTAGCTGCTGGAACTTATATAGTAGTCGTTACAGATGGTAATAGTTGTGATGCAACAGTCACAGTAAATGTTACTGAGCCAACAGTTGTAAATTTAGAATTAGATTCTGCTAATTCCCTTTTTATGGGACCTTGTTTCGGAGATTCACTTGGGGTTGCTTCTGTTTCAGCAACTGGAGGAGGTACTGGCCCTGGAACTTATTGGTTCTATATTGATGCTGCAAATCCTCAAAACGATTCTACTTTTTATGGACTACCTGCAGGGAATTATATCATTTTTGTAAATGATGCAAATGGCTGTACAGATAGTATTGCTGTTCAGATTTTGGAACCAGCCGAGATAACATTTACACTTAGTTCTACGGATGCGCTTTGTAATGGTGGCAGTTCAGGAACTGCTGAAGTTGCAACAATTTCTGGTGGAACGCCTACCTATTCATACGCTTGGAGTACAGGGGCAACAACCGATAGTATTGGAAGTCTGTCTGCTGGCACTTATTGGCTTACAGTAACTGATGCAAATGGATGTACAATTTATCCTCCTGATACAGTTATAATAGGAGAGCCAACACAGCTAACAACTTCCGTTTCATCTACTTCCTCCATGTGTGGAGGGACTGTAGCAAACGGAACTGCTGAGGTAGTTGCAAGTGGAGGAACTACAAATTATACTTATCTTTGGAATACAGGAGCAACAACAGCAAATATAAATCTTTTAGTTGCAGGAACTTATACCGTAATTGTTACGGATGATAATGGATGTATGGCGTATGATACTATTGTTGTGCAGCAAGGCCCTCAGCCAATTTTATCTGTTGCCGTTCAGCATGTAAGTTGTTTTGGAGCAAATGATGGAATGATCACTCCTTCTGCAACAGCAGGGACAACTCCATATCAGTTTAGTATTAATGGTGGAACTACTTGGCAAAATGCTGGTATTCAGTATGGCCCTTCAGGACAAGCATCTTATTTTGTAACCGTAAGGGATTCAAATGGATGTGTTACAAGTGATTCCGTATTTGTTCTTGAGCCAGCATTATTAGTTATTGGCTCTTTCACTATTGATGAAGTAAGTTGTTATGGTGGTTCGGATGGCGAAATTACAGTTAATCATTCTGGAGGGACTCCAGGATATTCTTATAGTTGGTCAAACTTACAAACTACTCAAACGGCTACAGGTTTAGATACTGGAAATTATTCAGTTATTGTAACTGATACTAATGGTTGTGTAGATACTTCAACATCTGTCACAATGACTCAGCCAGATAGTTTGTATATTACATCAATAACATCAACAGATGTGTTGTGTAATGGAGGGAATGATGGTACAGCAACAGTTACAGCCACCGGCGGAGTATTACCTTATTCATATTTATGGAGTACAGGAGATACTACTCAAATTGCAAATATGTCAGCAGGAAATTATTCGGTTGATGTAACAGATTTTAATGGTTGTTTGGTGAATGCTAGTATTATAGTAAATGAACCAGCCGCACTATTAGTAGATTCTTTTGCTATGGATTCTGTTTTCTGTTTCGGATTTAGTGATGGAAGCGCAACTGCTTATGTTTCAGGAGGGATTCCTGCATACACCTATCTTTGGGATAATGGAGATAATACTGCTTTTGCTGATAGTTTGGATGCAGGATATCATATAGTAACCATCACAGATTTTAACTATTGTGTGCATACAGACTCTGTTGAAGTACTTGAACCAGCTTCTTCTGTTTCTATAGATTCACTTATTGTTGCACAAATTTCCTGTAAAGATGCAAGCAATGGCTCTATTGTTGTGTTAGCAACTGGTGGAATACCATCTTATGTTTATTCAAAAGACGGTGGAAACACTTATCAAACAGCTATTGGTTTTATTGGTCTTTCACCTAATACTTATAATATAGTAGCAAAAGATTATAAAGGATGTACTGCATCTGTGATGCAAACAATTACAGAGCCAGACTCTCTGCTTATTGATTCTATAGTTTTCAATCATGTAAGTTGTAACGGATACAATAATGGATATATTCAAAGTATTGCCGTAAGTGGAGGGACTCAACCCTATATGTATTCACATTGGCTTATTTTAATGGTTACGGACCAGGCACTTATACGGTTGAAGTTTTTGATGCCAATAATTGTGTGGTTGCCGATATCATCATTATTGAAGAACCACAAGCATTAAGCACAACAATTACTACTTCAGATTATAATGCTTATGAAATAAGATGTAATGGAGATAGCACTGGTTGGATTACTGTGTCAGTAAGTGGAGGGGTTGTGCCGTATACGAAAACTTTAACTAATGCACAGGGAGATACTGTACAAACCAATTATTTTCCATTAAACAATTTTTCAAATATCTCTCTAAATGCTGGGCTTTATACATTAAATATAGTTGATGCAAATGGTTGTGTAAAACAACAATTTATTACAATGACTCAGCCAGATCCGATTCAGCATAATATAGTGACAACTCATGTAACATGTGATGGCTGGAGTAATGGAAGGATTACCGACTCAGTTTTTGGTGGCGTTCCTGGTTATACTTATCTTTGGAATACTGGCGATACGACTTATACCATAAACAATTTATCTGTTGGGGTTTACACCATTACCGTGACAGATGAAAATAATTGCCAATCAACCGCAGGAACTTTTGTGAATGATAACGATAAGCTGAGTGCAAATGTAACTAATATACAAGATGTAAGGTGTTATGGTTATTGTGATGGATTTATTGAAGTTACTATTACAGGTGGAATGCCATTTTTTGATTCTAATGGAAACCCTATTTATACCAATATTTGGGATGATCCGCTTTCTCAAATTACATCTACTTCTATTGGTTTATGCGCAAATAATAGTACACTTTCTACTGTTTATACGGATACTATAACAGATGCAATTGGCTGTGTATATATAATAACTCAATCTATAACTCAGCCTTCTGAACTAGTGGTAACTGCTAGTTTGCTAGATGGAGTTTCTTGCTATAGTGGAAATGATGGGAAGTTAAAAGCAGTTGCAACAGGAGGAACACCTACCGGTTCTAGCTATACTTACGATTGGAATACGGGGTTACAACAAACTGGAGTATTTTCAACTATAGCTAATATAGGAACAGGAAGCTATGTAGTTATTGCAACAGATGCAAATGGCTGTATGGATACTACTGAAATTTATTTGGGTGAACCAAGCGATTTGAGTGTTAGTTTTTCTTCAACAAATGTAAGTTGTTATGGGGATGATAATGGGACCATAACTGCGACTCCTTCTGGGGGGACTCCAATTTCTCCTTCAGCAACTTATAGTTATAGTTGGAGTGATGGACAAACAACACAAACTGCTATCGGGCTTGCACCTGGAATATATGAAGTTACGGTTACAGATGCTAATGGTTGTACAATTACTTCAAGTAATATATTAATTACTCAGCCATCAAGCAAACTAGTTATTTCTGCTGATTCTACAGATGAAACTTGCGTTATGGATGACGGAACAGCTATTGCAAATGTTTTTGGAGGAACAACTCCTTAGGGCTTTCACCTGGCTTATATTCTGTTACGGTAACAGATGCAAATGGATGTGTACTACCTGCGTCTACTTATGTAAATGCATTTGATGCTATTTTCTTACCATACTTTATCGATTATTTTACCGATACCATTTGTTTGGGAGACAATGTTACCTTAAGTGTGGTAGATAATCCTAACTTTACTTATAGCTGGAGTACCGGACAACTGACATCTACTATAACAGTAAAACCAACTGCTCCAAGAACGGATTATATCCTAACAGTGGTGGATGTAGCCAATT
>LWDU01000262.1_pt1 | contig 24426 bp, 20 predicted proteins | sample 727161 | NCBI WGS metagenome assembly LWDU01 (sample SAMN04566230, study PRJNA314399) | hydrothermal vent metagenome | isolation source: deep sea hydrothermal plume seawater | place: Mexico: Gulf of California, Guaymas Basin | collected 2004-07-11
TCCTGGAGCACCTCGAGCTCCCGAATGTCCAGGTCCAGCCCATGCCGCCCCGATCGCCTCCGCAGTTGACGCTTGGGTTTGAGGGCTGCTCCGAAGAGTGAGAACGCGGTCGCGCTGAGGGTCCGTCATGGGGGATGCGTGCCCGGTCTTCGGCGAGCGGCTGAATTCGGAGATCCCCGAAGCGTTGCGCGAGCGAAGTGCGGGTGGCGTTAGTGCGCGCAAGTGGGGGAGCTGCGGCGCTCTGGGTGTGCTGAGTGTCAGGGGGAGGGTGATGGCGTTGACAGAGGCCCCTTGAAGTGCTTATCCTCTCCTTAGGTGTAGTTGGCCTTGTTGCAACTAGACGCAGGCGTTGCAGTTAGACCCTGTAATGGCCGGCGCCCACTAGCCGCTCCTAACTGGTTGTCCTGGGAGCGAGAGTTCCAACCTCGCGTGGATTGAGTTATCCTAATTGCTCCTGCCACCAAAGGACCGATGGGACGGAACTCACCAGGGTGCCAATCGGACGGAACCAATTATCGATCTTCGCAGTCTCAGGTCAGTCGGTGATACCCCATTCATCCCCCACCCATCGCACGCCCAGCGAGGGACAACGAAGGAGAACCTGATCATGTTGCATCCCCTTATTTGGGCTCTGCTCGTATTCCCGGGCGGCGATTCCATCGAGCTTCCGCTGACCTGGTGCAACCCCCAGCCCCAGGGCCGCAGGATCCTCAGCATGGAGTTCCTCGACGACCTGCACGGCGTCGCGGTCGGAACACTCGGCACGGTGCTCGTCACCTCGGACGGCGGCACGAGCTGGAACCTACCGAACGGATACTCAGGCATGAGCCAGGACCTACACGACGTCCTGATGCTCGACGCCGACACCTTCCTGGTGGCCGGCGAGAGCCCGGGTCTGTTCCGTTCGGATGACGCAGGCGAGACCTGGGCGGTCGTCGCCAACCCCTCCACCGCCAGCCTCTTCAGCCTGGAGCGTGCCGGAACCAGCACCCTCTCTGCGGCTGGAGAGAGCGGGCAAGTCCTGCGGTCGGTGGACGGAGGCTCGACCTGGAACATGAGCAGCAGCCCGGGAACCCAGTCGGTCATTGAGCAGGCCTGGCTCGACGCCAACACGGGCTTCGCCGTCGGCACGTTCATCGCCAAGCGCACCGACGACGGCGGCCAGACATGGGCCCAGATCGACGGCATCCCGACACAGGATTTCTACACGGCTGTGGGCTTCCTCGACGACGGGGTGCATGGGTACTTGACCGCTTCCCTCAATTTTAAATACCAAACCAACGACGGAGGAACGACCTGGATCCTGGACGCCTCGGAAGGCCCCCACTACCCCGCCGAGCTCGTACTTTTCAGCCCCTCGGATCGTCTGGTCTCCCTGGACGGAGAGGGGGCGCAGGTCTGGCGGACCACCGACAACGGCGCGAACTGGACCGAGCTCTTGCAACTGGACTTCACCGGCGGGCTCCCCGCCTTCGTGCAGCTCCCCGGCGGTCGCTTGATCGCGGGCAGCACCTACGGCGACCTGCTCTACTCCGACGATCTCGGTGCGAGCTGGACCAACGCCATCCACAACCCCGATCAAGGTAGTGCTGTGCCGATCAGTGCCATGGCCTTCACGCCGCTCGGGCATGGTTTCGCAGGATCCTCCCCCTCGACTTCGGACAATGAGCCGATCTGGCTGGAGACCACGGACGGGGGCGCAAACTGGGCGGTCCCAGCCGCTTCGCCCGAGGTCGGCAGGGCGGGTGCGGTCGAGTTCCGCGGCGAGGACTGGGGCTTGGCTGGGGGAACGATGCCCAATCGGATCGCTTGGACCTTGGACGGAGGTACGACCTGGAACAATGAAACCTTGCCGGCGCCCGGCGGCGCCTCCCTGCAGGTCCGTGCCCTGGCGATGCCCTCCGACACCGTGGCCTTCGCAGCCGCGTCATCATCGGGGGGAGGTGCCCTCTTCCGGACGGACGACAGAGGCATGACCTGGCAGAGCGCGGGCGCGGGCATCCCCTCCGCCTTCCTCTATGACCTCGCCTTTCCGAGCTTGATGCGGGGCTATGTGACCAGAGTCGGGGGCCCCGGAGCAGGGCAGCTCTACCGAACCCTCGACGGAGGGGCCAACTGGAACGCCCTGCCGACCCTGCCCTCCTCACCCTCCGACCTCGTGTTCCTGGATGAGGAGACGGGCCTGTTCACCTCCTGGAATCCGACCCCGGGGATATGGCGCACCGAAGACGGCGGGGTGTCCTGGCAGCAGGTCCACGACCAGCCGATGGAATTCATCGCCTTCTCCGATCCTCTGCGAGGCCTGGCCGCGCCAAGGAGTTCCACGAGCCTGGTGGAAGCTGCGCTCACCCTGGACGGCGGCCTGACCTGGCGGTCAGCGCCCGTGCCTCTGGATGGCGCCGCCAGGGCGCTGCGCGCTGGGCCGGGCGGCTTCTTCATGGGAGGTCCGGGGACCAAGATCGTGCGCCTCGATCCGCCGGAGACCTGGCTCGGGCTCGACTACTGCTTCGGCGATGGTACGGGGACGCCCTGTCCGTGTGGCAACGAAGGTGCTGAGGGCCACGGCTGCGCCAACTCGACGCACAGCTCCGGCGCGCGGCTGTTCGTTACAGGCAGCCCTACCATCTCCAACGACACGATCGTGCTGCACGCCACCTCCTCCGCCCCGCCCCAGCCCGGCCTCTTCTTCCAGGGTGACCTCTCGCTCAACGGCGTAAACGGGCAGCCCTTCGGCGACGGGCTGCGTTGCATTGGAAACGGCGTCAGGCGACTGGAGATCGTGATGGCCGACGCCACCGGCACCTCGCAGACCAGCGTGTCCATCTCCATCGCGGGCGGTGTCTCGGCGGGCCAACTGAAGGAGTATCAACTCTGGTACCGGGACCCCGACAATGGCCCCTGCAGCTCCAACTTCAACCTGACCAACGCACACAGCGTGATCTGGAACCCGTAGGCCGCAAGAAGACAGACGACACCTGGTGGAGCTGGTTCTTCGCGATCACTTCTGCGCGAGCGAAGTGCGGGTGGCGTTAGTGCGCTCAAGTGGGAGAGATGCGGCGCTCTGGGTGTGCTGAGTGTCGGGGGGAGGGTGATGGCGTTGATAGAGGCCCTTTGAAGTGCTTATCCTCCATCTTCGGCCTAGGGGCATCGGGATGGGAGCTTCAAGCACAGATCGGCCCGGACTTTCCCCTCGGTGGCTCCTGGTTCGCTCGTTCGATCACCACGGATGGAACTCGGGTCTGCAGCGCCGATACGCTTGGCGTCGGAAGCGCCAGGGTGCACGTCGCTCGGCCCCCGGTCGGTGTGGTCGAGTGCGAGTGTTCCGTAGGCCCCTGTGGCAACTCCAATCCAGGCGCGGGGTGCCTGAACTCCACCGGCTACGGATCGCTTCTGGGCGCCTGGGGTGATACTCGAGCTGCGGACGTCAGCCTCGTTGCTCGCGATGCACCTCCCGGGCAGTTCGGCATCTTCTTCCAGGGCGACCTCCCGCTGTCCTCGCCCTTCGGCGATGGATTGTTATGTGCAGACCAAGGCCTTGTCCGCATAACGCCCGCGCCAATTCAGATCGATGCCGGAGGTGCCGCAACCTTCGGTCCTTGTTACGGAGACGCGACGATTCCATCGCTGACCGGCGTGGTTCCCGGCTCTGGCTCGACGCGCCGCTATCAGTTCTGGTTTCGTGATCCTGCGGGCCCCTGCGGAAGCGGATTCAACACCTCGAACGGGCTGGCGATCACCTGGTAGCCCGCCCCGATCGGGACGGAATGCGGAGCCTTCTCACAGAGGACTCCGTATCACAACGCCGGGAGCCCTCGAGGAAGGGGGCAGTATCAGGGGGCTTGCAGTCGACGCTCGAGGCGAGGCTCTGAGCAGCCGAGTCCTTTACGCCGTTCCCACGCGGAGGATTCGTCGCGGTCCCACGTGAGGCCGAAATGGGGCGGATTCAGGGCGCGTTCCGCGCTGATTGAGTCGAGGGGGTGTGTCCGCGAAGGAGCAAGCGAGCAGGGCGATGGGAATTGAGGTTGATGTAGGCCCTTGGAGGGTTTATACCTGAGGGCTTATACTCCGGGACCGGAAAGAAGCGCAAGGAAAGAAGCGCAAGGCCATTCGCTGCTGATCCCCGCTCCCGGGGCCGTCTCTGGGCATGGTTCGATTTGTGGGGCGGGATCGGGTGCCGTGGGCACCTTCTCGAGAAAGGTCGGTCCTGGAGCTCCGCCCAGGTCTCTTGGACGGGGGCTCTTCTTCCCAAGGCACTCCACCCAGGATTCCCATGCAAATGCGATCCCATCTCCGGCGTACGCCCTCGCTTCGACTCGCACTCACCGCACTCGCCAGCTCCGTAGGCTTCGCCACCGCGAACGCAGACGTTCAGATCCTCGGTGCAGCGGGGACGAACTACAGCACCATCCAAGCAGCCGTCGACGCGGCGAGCGATGGCGACACCCTGCTCCTCGCGGGCGAGACTTACGCGGGCTTCGTCATCGATGCCAAAGGGCTGACGCTGATCGCCCTGCCGGGCGTCACGCACGAGATCCAGGGCCAGATCGTCGTCCGTAACTTGCCGGCGACGTCCTGGGTGCGATTGGACGGGCTCGTCGTCCGCGGCCGACCGTTCATCGGATCGACGGAGAATGAAACAGCGTTGCGTCTCGACTTGAACGCGGGCGCGGTACACCTCCACGGATGTGACGTGCTCGGTGGCAGCGGTCCCGACGACTTCTACAACTCCGGCTACGCCGACGGGGGGCACGGGGTCCACGTCAGCGATTGCGCGCAAGTCGCCTTCCTCGACTGCGATCTGCAAGGAGGCAACGGTGCCGGGGTGATCGGTTCGTTCAAGGGTCTCGGCGGAACGGGTGGACGCGGGGTCTGGGCTCAAAACACGGCCGCGGCCGTCTACGACAGCCGTTGCATCGGCGGCGCCGGCGGGACGGCGGGAACCACGGGCGGCCGAGGCGGCGACGGCTATCGCGCAGAGGGTGTCGGCCTCTTCGCCTCGGGCAGTCACTTCGAAGGAGGTGATGGAGGTGACGCGGACGATTTCATCGCCTTCAAGGGCGGTGACGGGGGCACGGGCATTTGGGTCGAGCTCACGACGATGGCGCGCTTGCTCGAAAACACCTACGTCGCCGGTGAAGGTGGCTTTTCCCTCGTCGGCCCCGATGGCGACCCGGGTCTGCCGACCTTTTGGGAGGGCGGGCCCCTGGGCGAAGAGCAAGGCTCGCGCCGCAGCCTGACCGTGAGCGAGTCGCTGGTTGCGGACGGAGACTCCTTTCAACTCAGGGTCGAGGGCCTCCCCGGGGACAAGGTCTTTCTCGCCAAGGGTGTCGTGCCGGATTTCGTGTTCTCCGCGGGTCCTTCCAGCGTGCGCCTCGTGCGCTTCCCGCAGTACTTGCTCTGGGGATCGGGCGTTGTGATCGGGCCTTCCGGTGTGCTCGACTTCGCAGTCCCCACGCATGAGCTCGTGGGTGGCGCTTGGAGATCCTTCGCTGCGCAAGCGTTGATCCTGCCGGCTGGCGGCGGACGGGCGATTGGCGGCGCGGTGTTCCTCACGGCCCTCGACGACGAAGTGGGCCCGGACTGCAACAACAATGGTCGGCGCGATCTCTTCGACCTCATCGCAGGCATCGAAGCGGATTGCAACGGCGACTTCAGCCCCGACTCCTGTGGGGTGACGACCGACTGCAACTCGAACGGCGTTGACGATGCGATCGACATCGAGTGCGGAGTCTCCGGGGACGTGAACGGCAACGGCCTGCTCGACGAGTGCGAAGTGGGAGTCACGTTGCACGTGGACGCCGGCGCTGCACCGGGGGGTGACGGCAGCGCCGGAGCACCCCTCGACAACCTCGCTGACGCCTTCAGCTTGGCCCTCGACGATTGGAGAATCGAGGTGGCGGGTGGCGTCTACAGCGGAGCGCAGAACCGCGAGCTGGATTTTGCCGGCCGCGACCTGGAGGTCTACTGTCCAGCGGGCTCGGGCGCTTGCACGATCGACTTGCAACAGAGCGGTCGCGCGTTTTCCGCCCTCGGCGGATCTCCCAGCATCGAGCTGCGCGGCTTCACGATTTCGAACGGCTTCACCTCTCTCGGTGGGCCGGGCGGCCTGTGGGTCGGCAACAACGCCTCGGCGCTCGTTGAGGATTGCATGTTCGAGAACTGCTCCGCGGATGGCGGCGGGGGAGCTCTGCGCAGCGACGGAGACACGGTCATGATCGACTGCGTCTTCGAGAACAACAGCGCGATCGAGAACGGGGGCAACTCCTACGGGGGAGCGATCCATGCCTTCGGTAGCTTGCAGGCGAGCGACACGCGTTTCAGCGGCAACAGCGCCACCGTTGGAGGCGCGATCTTTTACCAGGGTTCGTCGGGCAACAACGTTTTCGCCCACTGCATCTTCCGCAGCAACTCCGCGGTGACCGCGGGCGGGGCGATCGCACAGTTCAATGGCACGATGCGCGTGGACAACAGCTTCTTCGAATCGAACTCAGCCACCGGCGGGGCCGGAGGCGCCACCTGGACGGGGAGTACGACGGGAGGATCGTCGAACTTCATGTACCTGCGCAGCTCGACTCTGGTCGACAATCACGCGAGCCAGGGAACCGGAGACCTCGAAGGCGGCGGCGCTTGCTTCGTCGCGGCTTCGGGTTACTTGCTCCTGCGCAACTCGATCCTGTGGGACAACACAGCGGCGGTCGGGCCTGCGATCAAGGGCTTTGGCTCCTCGGGTTGGCAGCCGGGCGTGGACGTCGATTTCTGTGACGTCGAAGGGGGCAGCGCGGGCATCGTGCTTGTGAACGGCAACCTCTTCGCGGGGGCGACGGTCCTCGACATCGACCCGATCTTCGTCAACCGCGTGGCCTCGGACTATCGGCTGGGCAACGGCTCACCGTGCATCGATGCCGGCGATGACACCGAACTGGAGAACGATCGCTTGGACATCGACGGGGACGGAAATACGAACGAAGCGGTTCCTCTCGATCTGATCGGCAATCCACGCGAAACCGACGACCCCTTGGCCCCCGACGGGGGAGTGGGTGCGACGCCCATCTGCGACATGGGCGCCTTGGAGCGTCTGCCCTAGTTCCCGCCACATCGAGGGTCGTCTCCGGAATTTTTCCGGAGACGACCTCTCGGTGCTCCTATCCCGGCCGTGACTCCAACTCAAAACACCATTGCGTTCTGGCAGAATTCCGAAGTGTTGTTGGCGGAGTCCGTGGCCGTCGCCGTGACAAAATCCTCCGGCAGGAGGGCGTTCGTCACGAGCGTCCAGTTTCCGAAGGCGTCGGGCGTGGCGCTTCCGACGTAGAGCTCACCCTCCCCATACCCACTCGGATCGAAGCGCGCCCGGAAGACTTCCACCGTCGCCAGATTCGGGGCTCCGTTGATGGAGAGCGTGCCGCTGACGGTCGTGTTGCCGGCAAGGAACTGCGCGCTCGACAAGACCGGAAAATTCAACTCCTCATTGGGGGCCGAGTCGAGGGGCTTTGGTGCATTATTCGGGCACCTGATAGGGCTCTGAAGCTGGTTTCTCACGCATCCTGCCCAGCGTGCCGATAGCTGGGGCATGAACTCACGCGTGCATCCGAAGTACAAGACCCGCTACAGATTTGCCAACTGGGCTCAGTACGACCAGGCCCTCGTCCAGCGTGGCGACATCACCCTCTGGATCACCCCAGCTGCCATCAGAGCTTGGAAGCCTCGATCATCTCGTAGACGGGGAGCACCGCGGAAGTACTCGGACCTTGCCATTGAGACTGCTCTGACGTTGAGAGCCGTTTTTCAATTGCCCCTGCGCCAGGCCGAAGGCTTCCTGCGGTCGCTGCTCAACTTGATGGATCTCAGTCTCGAAGTCCCCGATCACACAACGCTCTCAAGGCGCAGCACGGGCTCGAGGGTGGCATTGGGGGCCCAGGTATCCAAGAGGCCCGTGCACCTGATAATCGATAGCACGGGACTCTCCATCGTCGGCGAAGGCGAATGGGCTGCTGCTAAGCATGGCAAGCGGGGAAAACGAGGCTGGCGCAAGCTGCATATCGGCGTTGATCGCAGTGGCCAGATCGTTGTGCAGGTCTTGACGAGCAGCTCCGTCGTGGGGGATGCGTGCCCGGTCTTCGGCGAGCGGCTGAATTTCGGAGATCCCCGAAGCGTTGTGCGAGCGAAGTGCGGGTGGCGTTAGTGCGCGCAAGTGGGGGAGATGCGGCGCTCTGGGTGTGCTGAGTCCCTTTGAAGCGCTTTTCCTCCACTGCTATCATCACGACCATGTCGCGCGTGACGTCCTCTCCTCGTACTTCCTTCGCCATCGTTGCCCTGGGCCTTGTCGCTCAAGTCCTCCTTCCGGGCTGCGGCGAGCGGGAGTCGAGCAACTCACCGAACCTCGCCGCTCTCAGGGACCAACCCCTCCAGCGACTCGAACTCACTCCCGTCGACGGTGCCATTGCGACGGCTCCGGAGGATCGTCTCCTCGTCGAGTGGCCCGATGTGAAGCTCGGGGGTGCCATCGACGACTGGGACTTCGGAGGTGCCAAGACGAAGCTCTTGCCACTGAACGCGGGGCAGATCTTCTCGATCTTCAGGAAGGCTCCGGTCACCGTGTCGATCCCAACCCGCGTCGCATTCAGCGGGGGCCCCCAGGTGAACTTGAAGCTCCTCGTTCGGAACAAAGGATTCACTCTACGCGGCACGCTGCGCAAGGACGGCGAGACGGTCAGCGAGGCGGCACTCGTGGTGGTTCGGGCTTCCTCCTTCCGGGACGTCTCCTTGATCTTCGACCTGGTGGAAGAGGACGAACTGCTCGCCGATGAGCTCGTCCTTCACATCCCGCCCGGGGACCTCCCCATTGCCCTCGAAGCACTCGCGATCGTGGACGTTCCCCTCGGCGGGCAGCTCCCGGAGGAGGCGTTCGGCGGGTTCTCGCTCGTCCACGTTGGTCGCGACTCCAGGGTCGGGACTGTCCTCACGTCGATGTCGGGGCTGGAGGCGGAGTTCACCGTCGAGGACTCCGAGCAGGAGCTCGCCTTCTCCTACGTGATCCCCGAGAGCGTGCTGCAAGGCGGGGAGCAGCCGCGCCTGAGAGTGGAACATTGGCTGGACGGCGTCCTCACGAGCGACCCCAAGGCGTTCGACCTCGACTTCGCGAGCGGCGATGGTGGGGCCGCGGCCTGGCGGGAATGTCGGATCCCCGTTGGTGAGTTCCTCGGGGAGAAGATGCGCCTCCGCTTCGTGCTTGACGCGCCATCGAAGAGCCTCCGCCTGGCCGTTCTGGGGCAGCCGCACATCTTCAAGCGGGCGGCGGATCCTCCGACAGTTCTCTTGATCACATCCGACACGCACCGCGCGGATCACCTCGGGTTCGTCTCGGGCGAGGAAGGGCCAAGGACGGACTTCCTCGATCGCCTGGCGGAGCACGGCGTGTCCTTCCTCGACACGACCTCCAGCATCAACAACACGACTCCCTCGCACGTGTCGCTCTTCACCGGCCTCACGCCGCGCGACACCGGCATCGTGGCGAATGCGATCCGTCTCAGCGACGCGGCGCCGACTCTGGCGGATCGCTTCGCGGAGTTGGGGTATGCGACCCTGGCGACCGTGAGTGCCGCTCCAGTCACCTCACAGTACTCCGGCCTGGGCCAGGGCTTCGATCGCTACTCGAACCCGAAGCGCTGGTCCGCCCGCGACTCGAGGGAGTCGATCGAGCAGCTCGAGTGGTGGTTGAACGACTTCGAGGGCCGCCCGCTCTTCGCCTGGGTCCATCTCTACGACGCACACTCACCCTACGCGCCCCCCGAGGAGCTCATTGGTGGGTACTACCCGGAGGGCAAGGACCCCTTCGACCCCCTGGCTGCCAGCGCGACCTCCGAGCTCGCGCCCAAGTGGAATCCGGACGTCACCGATCTTCGCTACATCGAGGCTCTGTACGACGCCGAGGTCCACTACGTCGATGACAGCCTCGAGGAGCTCATGAAGCGCGAGCGCTTCTGGAACGGGACCATCGCCTTCACCGCTGACCACGGTGAGACCATGCTCGACGGAGGCGAACTCCGCTTCAATCACGTCGGCTTGGCCTTCTCCAACCTCGCTGTTCCCCTGATCTTCAGGGCGCGTGACCTGAACGGAGGGGAGCAGCGCCACACGCCGGTGAACCAGATCGATGTCGGGAGGACCCTGCTCGACATCGCTGGCCACCCTCAGGTCGACTTTCCCGGTGAGAACCTCCTCCAGGGCACCGACTCCGTCGATCCGACTCGCTACTCCATCGAGGCCAATGGCTACAGCGCCGCGGCCCTCGAGGGCCAGTGGATGCTCCAGCTCGGGCTTCGTAAGTCCCGTGCGATGGCGGATACGCGAGGCGACTGGTTCCACGAAGCCTTCCTCTACGACATCGAGGCTGACGAGGCATGCCGCCACGATCTCTCTTCGGAACATCCCGAGCGAACCGCCGAGCTTCGCCGGAAGCTCGTGACGTGGTTGCGGGACGCGTCGCCGCGCAACTGGCAAACAGAGGCGAAGGGGTCGCAGCAGGAGGTCGCTCGACAGCTCGCCGAGCTGGGCTATGTCTCCGTCGAGCGGGAGGAGGAAACCACTACCTGGTTCCCTTTCCCTGAGTCCTACTTCGGGAGGGAGCCCAGGACGATGTCGAAGACGAAGCCACCCGAGGCCATGTCCCCCCGAAGCACCGCCTCCGACCTCAGCGCTGAGTTGCTGTGGTAGCTCTCGGTTTACCGGACTTGCGTGCGCGTTACGGCCTTGTCGTTCGGAGAGTCCTTCTCGCAGCCAAGGGGAGATGATGAGAGGCACCTCGAGCCACGAGGGCGCGCTGAGGGTCCGTCGTGGGGGATGCATGCCCGGTCTTCGGCGAGCGGTTGAATTCGGAGATCCCCGAAGCGTTGTGCGAGCGAAGTGCGGGTGGCGTTAGTGCGCGCAAGTGGGAGAGATGCGGGGGTCTTGGCGTGCTGAGTGTCAGGGGGAGGGTGATGGGGGTGACAGAGGCCCTTTGAAGCGCTTATCCTCCCCCCCTTCAAGAACTAGACATGTTCGATTTAGACTACAGCAACTGGGCCCAGTCCCGGAAGATCCGGGATTTAGAGAGTCGAAACAAGCGAAAGGGCAGCATCGACCGTCGCGCTCGCAGTCGAACAGCCACGCGTATCGGGGAGCTCGAAGATGACATCTGATGTCTCGCGTTGATTCTCGGCGCGCTGCTCCAGCAGATGGATGTCAAGGGCGTCATTAGCCGTGAAGATATTCAACAGGCGATGACCAAGTTGGACTTCTACGACGGCGAGCAGGATGACACACTGGACGTTGATGTTCTGCGCTCGGCGCGGGCCGAGGTCGGAAGCATAGACGAGCTTGAGGAGTTGCCGGACGGCGCGACATCCCCAGCCTTAGACGATCCCAGAGATGACGGGTAGCTGCCAGACGCCATAGCCGTTTGGGTCTTCGATGGCGCCGATCATGGCGCTGAAGTACGCGCGCGCTTCGTCCGCAGTGAACTTGGTCTTCGTCGCAATCACATCACTGTAGCCGTCGCGCCATGCTGTCCAGATCGCCGCAAAAGTCTCGCGAGGAACGCGCTGCGTGTCAATGACGATGTACTCGACGCGCACCTCTTTGACGCCAAGCTCTCGCAGCAGCGTGAAAATCTTACGGCCACCCTTGAGGTCGGTCCCAGTCGCTTCGGCGAAAGCGGTCGGCCCGTATCGCCAGAACTCGTCGCAGTCCAAATCGCCGGTCGGGTGGAAGTGCATCATCGTGTAGTCCTCGGCCACAACGTGAATACGTGCGCCCGGCTTGGCGACGCGAAGAGCTTCGATCAACACCTTCTCCGGGGCAGGAATCGCCTGCAAAAAGTGGCGGCAGGTGACGAAGTCGAAGCTGTTGTCCTCTAGTGGAAGTGCGAACGCATCACCGACTTCGAAATGCGTGCGCTCCGCGATGTCGGCACAGCGATCTGTTGCGCGCTTGACGTGCTCGTCCACCAAATCAAAACCGGTGACATGCGCGGATGGAAAGTGCCTGGCTAGTCGTTCGCTAATCTCGCCCGTGCCACAGGCGATGTCGAGCATCGTGCAGTTCGCTGGCAGCGCATAGGTGTCGAGCAAAAGGGACTCTTGCGGCCAGACCGCGGACGCTTGGGCTGCAAGGCAGCGGACCATGGACTCGTCCGTCATCTGATCAGCTTGGGGGTTGTCGTTGGCAGATGTGGAGCTCATTGCGGTCGGCAGAATCGTAATGGGGATGGGAGCCACTAGTATACGCGATTACCAAGCAGAGCTCGAGGAGGTGGGAGTGAGCGGTACGGTAGATCTGTGGTGGCGTTGTACGGCGAGAGCCGTTAGAACGTAACCATGAGTAAATCAGCCAAAGTGGGATTCGTGGCGATCTACCGGTGGCGTGTCCACCTTGAGATGCGCGAGCAGTTTCAACGTGCCTGGTTCGCCGTGACCCAATCGATCAAGGCCGCTCGTGGGGGCCTTGGGTCAAGACTGCACCAAGCCGATGACGGCACTTTTATTGCCTACGCGCAGTGGCCGAACCGTGAGATGTGGCCGGTGATGTCGAAGCTTGCTTCGGTAAACCCGGAAGCGAGCGAGCAGATGCGCGAGGCAATCGAAGAGATACTCCCCAGCCTTTACCTGGACCCGATCAGCGATCTCCTGGAGCACTAAATCAAAATGCAGAGCATCAAACCGCGGGAGTCTATTTTGCTCGCCGAGAATTTTGAAACCCTTGTGGCGTGGTACCGCGAAGCGCTTGGGTTCAATGTCACTAGCATTTTCGAGGACGGCTTTCACTTCGCAAATCTCGTCACCGATTCGGGCATCCGCATCGGAATCGGGTCGGCGACAGAGATGGGGGTCGAACCGGGAAACCGCGCGAACGCAACGGTGCTTTTGCAGATCGAGGCCGAGGACGTGCGCACCTTTCTTGAGCACGTCGCGGGCTCTGGCGGCGTGGCAAACATGCCCGCCTCGTACAACAAGCGGGATGACTTTTGGTTCGGTGGCTTCTCCGACCCCGAAGGGAACCCCTGGTGGGTCGTCGACAAAAACTGCCCATGAAGAGCGTACCGAAAGGCTCCGTCTATCCCAGCCTCACCTACAACGACCCCCATGTTGCGATCGAGTGGCTCTGCCGCGTGTTCGGGTTTGCCAAGCGCCTTGTCGTTCCGAATGAAGACGGCGGCGTGCTGCACTCCGAGTTGAGCATGGGCGACGTTGTTGTCATGATCAGCTCACCGCGGCCCGAAGCACGCCGCTTCAGTCCGCAGGAACTCGACGGTGTTCACCAAGTGCTGAGCCTGCACATCCTAGATCCCGATGCGCATCACGCGCACGCAGTCCGCGAGGGGGCCGAGATTGTGCAGCCCCTAGAGGACGCCGAATTTGGCGCGCGCGGATACGGGGCTCGAGATCTCGAGGGCCACTGCTGGTTCTTCTCGACATACATCCCCGGCGTCTATTGGGACTAGGATCGCAGGACGCTGAGGTTCAGGTCCCACTCCTTCCCCAACCACAGGACATGCGCCGTGTGGTCGAGGATGTCGTCGCCGGTCAGGCCGTGGATGAAGCACGTCAGTCCGTCCCGGTGTTCCATTAGCCAAGGCACGAACTTGCCAAAATCAGCCGCCGAGAAACTCACCTGACAACTTCCGCCCACGTGCGGCCCCACGGGACCCGTGTGGAATCTCCCGGGCTCGAATCCGAAGGTCGCTTTGACATGGGCGAGCACCGCATGCGCCCGCTGCTGCTCGCTAGCCTCGAAGTAAACGTGGCAATGGAAGTTCTCTAACTGCATGCCGATAGGGTACATGGCTATAAGGCCGAGATCGAGTTCGGTCCGCTGTTTTCGAGTCGATCCGTAGCGGGAGGGATAGGGATAGATCGGCGCACGTTCGCGCCCACTTCCTAGTGCGCGCAAGTGGGGGAGCTGCGGCGCTCAGGGCGTGCTGAGTGTCAGGGGGAGGGTGATGGAGTTGACAGATGCCCTTTGAAGCGCTTATCCTCAAAGCACTCCGAAGCGGCACCGTTTAGATCAATGACTATGCGCACCTCAATCTCTCTCGCACTTGTACTGCTCAGTGCCCCGGCACTCTCCCAAGGGGCTGGCGCTCCTTGGGACGGGCTGACGCTCTTCCAACCGAATTCATCCACGACGACCTACCTCATCGATAACTCGGGAGCTGTCGTTCACACTTGGCCCGGAACGTACTCACCTGGGAACTCGGTGTACTTGTTGGACGACCAAACGCTCTTGCGCACAACTCGCGCAGTAATGGGACCTGGCGCCACGCCTGCCGGTATCCAGCTCGTCGCTTGGGACGGTAGCCTGCTTTGGGACTACCACGATGCCGACCCCAACCGCACTCGCCACCACGACGTAGAGAGGCTGCCGAACGGCAACATTCTCACCGTCTCCTGGCAACACATGACGCGCCCGCAAGCCGTGCAAGCCGGTCGCGATCCCGCGAGCTTCAGCGGCATGGTGTTCTCGCCGGACTCGATCATCGAGATCCAACCCAATGGAGCTAATGGAGGCACGATCGTCTGGGAGTGGCACGTCATCGACCATGTGATCCAAGACTTCGACGCCACGCGCGCCAACTTTGGAGTCGTCGGTGATCACCCGGAATTGATCGACGTCAACTTTCCCGCGAGCGTCGTTCAGAACGGCGATTGGAACCACGTCAACGGCATCGACTACAACGCCGACCTCGATCAGATCATCATCAGCGCTCACCACTTGGACGAGTTTTGGATCATCGATCACAGCACGACGACGGCGGAGGCTGCGAGTCACGCTGGAGGCAACAGCGGCCGCGGCGGCGACCTTCTCTATCGCTGGGGCAACCCTGAGTCCTACCGAGCCGGCACGCCCGCCGACAAGCGACTGTTCGGCCAACACAACACTCAGTGGATCGCGGACGGCTCGCCGGGTGCCGGCAACATCCTCGTCTTCAACAACGGCAACGGCAGGCCGGCGGGTGACTTCAGCACCGTCGAAGAGATCGTGCCGCCTGTGGATGGGCAAGGCGCGTACGCGCTCACTCCAGGCTCCGCGTATGGCCCGGCGGCGCCGTTGTGGTCCTACCAAGCGCCCGTCCCGACGAGCTTCTACTCTTCGATCATCTCTGGAGCGCAGCGACTTCCGAACGGCAACACTCTGGTTTGCAGTGGCACCCAAGAGTGGTTTTTCGAAGTCACGTCGAGTGGCAGCCTCGTGTGGGAATACAACATTCCGTTCACGGGCACGGCGAACAACAACACCTTCCGCGCCGAGCGCTATCAGCTCTGCGATGCTCCCGCGAGCTACTGCGTCAGCTCTCCCAACTCGATGGGCGGTGGCGCGCAAATCGGATGGAGCGGGTCAGCCAGTCACTCAGCCAACGACTTGAGCTTGAGCGTCTCGGGAAGCTCGGCCTCCATGCCCGGCATCTTCTACTTCGGCAACTTGCAGCTGCAAGTTGCCTTTGGTGATGGCGTGCGCTGCGTAGGTGGCAGCGTCTCGCGATTGCCCGTGGTCTTCTCCGACGCAGCGGGTCAGGTCTCCTATGCACTGGACCTCGCGAACCCGCTGCTCTCCACGAGTTCGATCCAAAGCGGCGAGACTTGGGAGTTTCAATTCTGGTATCGCGACCCGGCGTTCGGCGGAACCGGCTTCAACTTATCGGACGCCCTTGAAGTGACCTTCTGCAACTAGAATTTGTGGGCAATCCCCTTCCCTCTGTTGCCGGTCCGCGACCCAGCCTCTAACCAGCGCGCTTGCTTCCCTGAATCCTGCCTTACCTCCAAGGCGTCCATTGCAGCGGAGCCCGCACCTCGACGTGGTCTTTTGACTTCCCGTGGCGTTTCTGATTCGGCACTCTCAGGGTGTATGGAAAAGGCCATCAAGGATGGAGCCCGAGCCAGGCAGCTCAAGGGCCCTTCGGCGGCGACTCGTCGCGCCAGTTTTGCCCTTGCCTTGGGACTGCTCGCTCTTGGCCAGGCAAGCTGCCGGTTCGTCGGAGGCGGGGGTGAGAAGGAGAGAATATCGGCTCCCCTCAGGCTCGAGGAGCTTGCGCTCCTGATGCGGACCTATGCGCGCGATTTCTCCTCGGTCGTGGAGGTGGCGTCCAATCGCATTGTCGCGCGTACCGACGACCCGGATCTCCAGCGGCGAGCGATGGTGTGGAAGATGCAGGTCATCCCGCTCGCCCAGAGCTTCTTGGTCGTGGATGATCCACGCCTTGCCTTTGTCGATCTGTGGTCTCTCACCGAAAAGATTCGAGTGGGTTCCGAGTCCGACGAACTGCGGAGTCTATTAGACCTCGATCTCACTGAGCTCGAAGAGGAGATGGGGCAACTCAACCGGCAAATGCGGCGGATCGGGAGCACGTTCCTGACAGAGGAGCAGGTCGCTGAGACGGAAGCGAGCATCGAGGCCTTTGCTATGGATAGTCAGATTGGTGAGCGCTTCTTCGCTTACAACCGCTCTGGTTCAGATGTGAATCTTGGTTCGTTCCTGGGCAGCTTGGTCACCACGCCGCTGTCCGCCCTCAATCCCTTCTCGGGTGTTTCGGAGACCGCGGTGGCCATCCATGACGTGGCCGGATCTGCTGACCTGATCCGCGATGTCGTGGTCAACACACCGGATGAATTGCGTTGGCAATCAGAGCTAGTGATGCACGACTTCCGCAACAGCCCTGAGTTGCAGCGGACTCTGACGAGCCTGGAGAGCATGACCAAGACCTCTGCCGAGTTTGCTGCCATAGCAAGAGAACTGCCACAGAAGGTGCGCCTCGAAGTGGAAGGCCTACTGGACGATGTCGGCGAAGCCCAAGCTCGGCTCAATGCGACCCTCGACCAAGTACAAGCTACCTTGCAACAGGTGGAGCCCTTGCTGGATTCATCGCAACGGGTGACCGAGTCGGTCACCGAGGCTGGCACGGCCCTTGAGAAGACCTTCATGGCTTTCGATGCCTCCATGGTCACGATTCTGGGTACGCCAGAAGCACGGGCTGCGGCCGCCGCCCGCCGCGACCCCAATGAAGAGTCAGAGCCCTTTCGGATCCTGGACTACGCGGAAACAGCAGAGAGGCTAACGCTGACAGCGGCAGAGCTCCGCGCATTGCTCGATGAAGTGCAAGAGCTCACCGAAGGAGAGCGCTCCGAGGAGCTAGTTGACCTCGCCAATCGGACAACAGCGTCGGTTGTGGATCATCTCGCACTCAGAGTTGGTCAACTGATCCTGGCAGCAACTGCCTGCGCTCTCTTGCTGCGCTTCCTCTGGGCTCGCCTTGGGGCGCCCGTGAAGTCCTGACGCGGTCAGTAGTCGATGGTTGGCCGTGTCGTGCTGGACGATGACCAGTGCCTCCCTCCACACGGCGAGCTGCTGGCGAGGCGCGATGTTCTTCAGAGCGAGTTGGGTGCGGTCCTTCGAGAGGAGCTCCGAAGAGTGAGAACGCGGTCGCGCTGAGGTTCCGTCGTGGGGGATGCATGCCCGGTCTTCGGCGAGCGGCTGAATTTGGAGATCCCCGAAGCAATGTGCGAGCGAAGTGCGGGTGGCGTTAGTGCGCGCAAGTGGGAGAGATGCGGCGCCCTGGGCGTGCTGAGTGTCAGGGGGAGGGTGATGGAGTTGACAGAGGCCCTTTGAAGCGCTTATTCTCCCTCTGAGGCGCATCCTAGTGCTCTCAAAAAGAGTGGACAGGAAAAATGCAAAAAGCAAAAGCTCAAAGGCTGAGAGACTGTGCTCTGATACTCACCGTGCCGCTCACTTGCCAGTGGGCAGCGGCATGTGCCTTCTGATGGGATCGTGAACATGACCTCAATTGCTCGGGTGCAGAGGTTTTTGAATCGTACGCTGCGCGGCTTCGAGGAAGGTGTATTTGATGGGCTCGAGCCTGTTCCATGGAAGCAGGACAAGCCTGGGGTGTTCCTGGCCCCAGGCCATGACTTTCTGCCCGGTCCAATAGGGCAGCTCTATGGCGAGATGATCCGCATTGAATGGCACCCTCCATTCGACTGGTCGCCGCTTGAGGAGCTCGCAGAGGCACTTGATGAAGACCCTTGTGGGGCCGCGTCGTTGGATGGCAGCACTTTGTGCCAGCTTCTCGTCGCTCATGGGCGAGCAGAGCGTTTTTGTGACGGGCTTTTCCTCAAGCGCGTGGGAAGTGGTCAGATACGCGCGCTGCTTGCACGTGTCAAAGTCTATTGTGCCGGCCGAAGCGGCCCGGTTTCGGATTTGCATGCCTTGAGGCGTGTGCCGCCACGGCGAACCAAGGCAAAGCCCCGACGATGTACGGCCTGTCGATCGTCGCGAATAGCGAACATTCTCTATGGGGAACCGTGCATGGACCGGGAAATGGAGCGTCTGATCGAGGAGGGGCGGTTGGTGCTTGGGGGCTGTTGCATTGGAGGCGACGATCCATCATGGCGGTGCGTGACCTGCGGGGCACTTGTGCATGTCACTGGTCGCGAAGACCCGGATGATCCCCACGGGGCGGCTTTTTGATCGCTCCATTTATAAGGGTATTCACCAATTCGTGAATACCCTCGTTCTCCTCCCACCGCTGATCACTCAGCCCATCCAAATTACGCGCCACGCCATGAACCGAATCTTCATCCCCTTGGGCCTGGGCCTGCTACTCGCGGCGACATCGTGCGACAGCGGATCCATCACCTTCACAGACCACTCCATCATCATTGACGACCAACCCCCCGTTGAGGGAAGCGGCGTCCAAGGCTCCGAGGATCGGAACGTTGCCGGGTTCTCGTCCATCGAGATGAATGGGGCCTACGAAGTCTCCATCACCTGTGGGGCGACGACGGCGCTGAACATACAGGGAGACGACAACCTGCTCTCCAATGTGACTACGGAGACGCGGGACGACACGCTGCATATCGCCGCCACGAGCTCCATGACCCTTGACCTGCCGCTGAAGCTCACCATCTCCACCCCGAATCTCATCGACGTCTCCGCAGAAGGAGCCCACTCCATCACGGTTCGTGGCCTCAGCAACGATCGCCTCTCGATTGAACTGCACGGCGCCACCCAGATGAACATTGGGGGGACGACGGAAGAGCTGCGCGCAGAGCTCCATGGGGTTTGCAATCTGTCCGCCCGGGAACTCACCGCCGCCAATGTGTGGATCGAGGTGCACGGCACCGGCAACGCGAACGTGACGGCCACGGAGAAGCTCGAAGCGACCGTCAACGGGATCGGAAAGATCGACTACTACGGCGACCCGGAGAACGTCACGCCAGAGGTCAACGGACTCGGCGTGATCCGCAAACGCTGAGAACTCCGCCCGCGCATGGGGCGAGATCGACCTGATCGACGCCTACAGCACGGACGCCAAACTGCTGCGCTACAAGTTGCAGGTGCTCGAGGATGACCTGCGTTTCTTCCCGCCCTACAACGCCGCACCACTGGTGCGCCAGGAGACACTCGACGCCCACCCGGGTCTTGAAGCGGCGATCGCGCGCCTGGCCTTCCGCATCCCCGACAACACGGCGCAGGCCCTCAACAACCTGGTGGAGTCGAATGGTGAGAGTCTGGCCGACACGGCCCGGGCGTTCCTCGAACTGGAGGGGTTGGTCGAGGGACAGGACCCGGCCGCGATGGCGGCCCTGGAAGGGTTGAAGGCACAGATTGCACCGAGCGCCGGAGCACGATCTCTCAGCCCCGTGACGCGTCCCGGCTTCGGCGCGCTGTTGGTAAGTCGCTGGCGCCACCTTCGTCGACAGATCATCGAACACCTGACTCTGACGCTCGTCGCGGTCCTGCTTGCGACGCTCGTGGCCATCCCGCTGGGCATCGTGATCACGAAGCACCGGTGGCTGCGCCAACTGGTTCTGGGGATCGCTGGCATCTTGCAAACCGTTCCCAGCCTGGCACTCCTGGCCTTCATGATTCCGCTACTCGGCCTCAACGTCTTCGCGGCGATCGCAGCGCTGTTCCTCTACGCGCTGCTGCCGATTCTGCGCAATACCTACACGGGAATCGTGGAAGTCGATCCGGAGTTGGTCGAAGCCGCCGAAGGCATGGGACTGCGCCCTCAACAGGTACTCTTCAGAATCCAGCTGCCGCTCGCCGCGAGGACCATCATGGCGGGCATCCGAACTTCCACGGTGATCTGCGTTGGGGTGGCGACCCTGGCCGCCTTCATTGGATCCGGGGGCCTCGGGGAGCCGATCGTCGAAGGGCTCTACCTCAATGACGTCCCCTTGATTCTGACCGGAGCACTGCCCGCCGCCGCGCTCGCGTTGCTCTGCGACTTGCTGGTCGGGTGGGCTGAACGCAGCCTGCAGACGGGCAACAAGTAAGAACCCGGAGGAGTGAGCCAGAGGCTCACTCCTCCGGGTTCAGCTTGTCATGGAACGCTCGCTCGCCCGCTTCTATCCTCGAATCCGGTCCACGAAGGAGGAGGCCTCCCTCTTGAGGGTCTCGGCGAGTACCGAGAGTTCCTGGGACGCCACGAGGAACTGATTGGACGCTTCACTGGTCTCTTCAGCCACGATGGCCACCGCGCCAACAGCGTCCGAAACCTGGCGCGCTCCACGTGCCGCACCGTCCGCGTTGCGGCTCATGTTCTGAGTAACAGCAGACTGTTCCTCCACCGAGATAGCGATGGTTGAACTGATGCTGGTCAGGTCCTTGATCCGTTCACAGATGCTGGCAATCGCAGTCACTACAGACTTGGTAGCGAGTTGGATCCCGTGCACCTGATTGTTGATCTGCACGGTTGCGCTTTGCGTCTGCCCGGAGAGGTTCTTGACCTCTCCAGCCACGACGGCGAAACCCTTCCCGGCCTCTCCTGCACGCGCCGCCTCGATCGTGGCATTCAGAGCTAGCAAATTGGTTTGCTCGGCCACGGATTGGATCATTGTCAACACCTGACTGATTGTGGCGGAAGCATCGGCCAACTCTCCAACCTTGGCGTTGGTCTCGGTCGCCTCCTTCTCGGCCAGCCCGGTTGAAGCATTCGACCCTTCCACCTGGCGGGCGATCTCTTGTGCAGAAGCCGAAAACTCCTCGATCATGGCGGCCATGGATTCGATCTCGCGCATGGTCGAGTCCGAACTCTGGGTGAGCTCAATCGCCCGCTCGCTTGTCGTGTTCGCGTTTTCCGTCAAGCCGACAGCCGTGGTTTGCATTTCGGTCGCCGCTGCAGCGACAGTGGACACGATACCAGTGATCGTCTCCTCGAAGTTCCCCGCCAGAGTGATCCGCGCGGCGTCCGCATCCTCCAGGGCCCTGGCTCCAGACGCCATGGAATCCGACGCGCGGTTAATGATCACCGAAGCGCGTTTGAAGGAACCCAACATTCCCGTTTCGATCAACTTGCGGTAGTACTTGCCGTTGCTGGCATAGGTCAGGGTCGCCCCCACCTCCCGAACGAAGGCGTCCGTCATATCCAACAGGTGGTTGATCCCGTGCAGCAAATCGCCAAGGTCTCCGTCGCAGTCCACGCGGAGGATACGTGGTTCGAGCTCGCCCGCTGCCGCGGAACGACACACGTCCGCCGCCTGGCTGACCCACCCGTTGAGGCTGTCAAGTTCCGACCGCAACCTCGCAGCACTTGCTGCATCAAGTTTCAGCCGTTCGAATTCCTGGCGATCCACGCTAATTTGGGAGGCTTCTTGATTGTTCGTTTCGTTCATCGGGCTCGTCCTAGATCGAGAAGGCAAACTCTGCGTATTCCATTTTTGCGTCGGCGAGAACCTTCAACATCATGTCGAAGCTGACTCGCATCCCGGCGGCGCCGTCTCCGGCATCTTTCTCCGCCTTCAAGAGCTGTGCATACAAGCCCATCGCTGTATCCACGGACTTGCGATTGGGCACGCGACGGCTGGAGTGGTAGCCGACGATCTTGCCTCTGTCGTCAAAGGTTGGCGTGACGTGGGCGAGTACCCAGTAGTGATCGCCGCTCTTCGCCTGATTGATCACGTAGGCGAAGATCTCTTCCCCAGCTTTGAGCGTATCCCAGAGCAGTTTGAACACGCATCTAGGCATGGCCGGGTGACGAATAAGGTTGTGGGGTTGACCCAGCACCTCGTCCTCCGTGTAGCCCGCGACGCGCAGGAAGACGCGGTTGGCATAGGTAATGATTCCCTTCGTGTCGGTCTTGCTGACGATGATTTCGTGCTCGTCAAAGTGGCGCTCGACGCCGGTGGGTTGAGTGATCGTGGTGGTCATTTGTTGGAGTGGTTTGGACTCTCCAATTCTCGACCCACGCATCCACGGACTTAAGGATCTTCAGATGGGGCAGAGTGATTAGTAGTCCCTGCTCGGAGGCGGGTGAACCAATCCCCTCACCCCATTTGTAGGACTCCGCGCCCCGTGCCGAAAAGGGACCCAAGCTCCCCCTTGCGTCCCAGTTCTTCCTTCCTCCAAAGCCAAGAACCATGCGCTTGCCCTGCTCTCTCCTCCTTGTGGCCTGTCTCCCATGCTCCGCCTGGTCAAGTGCGGGTGGCGTTAGTGCGCGCAAGTGGGGGAGATGCGGGGGTCTGGGCGTGCTGAGTGTCAGGGGAGGGTGATGGGGTGGACAGAGGCCCTTTGAAGCGCTTATCCTCCAGGGAGTTGAGTTGGGCGAGGAGCACGAGGTCTGCAATTAGACCTACGTTCTTCACCCCCTGTTCGCAACGGGCCGGCTTGCTGGTGAACACCGGGAAGCTACTCGGATACCCTGACGACCGACGAGCGCCCCTGCGAGACTGTCCCATGACCAGCTGGTTCGAGACCCGACTGGGCTTCGCCGAGGAGAGCCCCGAGCAGGTGCGAGCCCAGCTCGCGCTCGAGGGCGAGGTGCTCGTCTCGCGCGTCAACGGCGCGCGGCTGGGCTGCGGGTGGCTGGAGCTGCCCCGGCTGGCCGACCTGCGGGAGCTCGACCGGGAGCTGCCCGACACGCCTCCCTCGCGCGTGTCCGAGGTGGTCGGTGACTCGGCCGCGCTCCACCGTGCCCCCGAGAACGCCGGGGCTCTCTTCCAGGCGGCCTCCCAGTTCAACCTGCTCGAGATGGTCGGGCCGTACGTGACCCCCGAGGATGGCGTCGGGGGCTACGAGCACGACCCGACCCAGGGGCCCGCCTGCGCCCTCGCCTGCGGCGGCGGGACGATCTATCGCAACTACTTCGCCGAGGTCGACGGCGGCCTGGGGCAGACCGCCGAGCGCCAGATCGACTGCCTGGCCGACCTCGGCGCGGAGCTCGGCGAAGGGCTCTGGCGCATGAGCAACGGCTACGCCTTGGCCACGGCCGAGGGCCTGGAGCGAATCTCCGCCCGCCTCGGCAGCGCGGACGAAGCGGAGCTCGAGCACCTGCGCGGGCTGCTGCGCATCGGCGTGCAGCACGACGTCGAGGTGCTCGACACGCAGCACCTCGTGACCCAGGTCTACGGCTCCGCGCTCCCCGTCGCCTACGGAGATCCGCCCACCCCGGCCTGGGAGCCCTTCGCGCGCCTCGTCCTGGAGGCCTCCTACGAGGCGACCCTGCGGGCGGCGCGCATCTGGCAGAGCACGCCCGTGTTCCTGACCTTCCTCGGAGACGGCGCGTTCGGCAACCCGGCCGAGTGGATCGAGGACGCGATCGCTCGCGCCCTCGAGCGCGTCCGGGGCCTCGACGTGCGCCTCGTGAGCTACCCCCACCCGAAAGAGCTGGCGGCTCGGCTCGTGCGCCGCTGCGCCTCTGACGCCGAGCTCTCTCGCTCGCGCAGCTCGCGCTCCCACCCCATCCGCGTCGACTTCGTCGACGCCGCCGGCGGCGCACCGGTCGGCATGACCTTCGCTCCCGGCAAGGTCCAGCCCCACGCCATCACCGGCGCCTGGACGCGCAGCCTCGAGCTCGACCTGCGACGCCTGGCCCGCGTCCATCAGGTCGACGACCTGGTCTGCCTGCTCGAGGACCACGAGCTGACGCGCCTGCACATCGAGGCGCTGGCCGAGCGCGCCGCCGCGCACGGCATCACGCTGCATCGGCTCCCGATCCCGGACGGTTGCGCCCCCGTCGCGGGCGAGCTGCGCAGCCTGCTCGAGCGCGTGGCGAGCTGGCGCGCCGCCGGCCGCCGCGTGGTCTTCCACTGCATGGGCGGGCTGGGCCGCGCAGGCACGGCGGCCTGCTGCTGCCTGGTCCATGCGGGCGTGGACGCACGCACAGCTCTGGAGCACGTCCGCGCGGCGCGTAAGGGCGCCGTGGAGACCGCGACGCAGGAGCGCTTCATCCAGAGCTACACGGCCGCGGACGGCGGCTGAGCAGAGGCCGGCAGCTCGAGAGCGGCAGCACGGCCCGTCCCGTGAGAGCGCGCTGCCGCGCTCGCCGCTCACTTGCTCAGGAGGGCTGCGCTGCTCGTGATGAGGTGCACCAGGTAGCGCATGCGGTTCCCGCCCGGTGTGCTCCCGCTCAGGAGCTTCGGATCGAAGAAAGTCCGGCTCCGATGTGCGCCTATGACA
>LWDU01000163.1_pt1 | contig 24422 bp, 12 predicted proteins | sample 727161 | NCBI WGS metagenome assembly LWDU01 (sample SAMN04566230, study PRJNA314399) | hydrothermal vent metagenome | isolation source: deep sea hydrothermal plume seawater | place: Mexico: Gulf of California, Guaymas Basin | collected 2004-07-11
CACAACCGTATATACAGTGGATCACACAACAAGGAGGCCCAGGCTCTGTAACTTATGCAAATATTAGTGGTGGTGCTACCCCCTATACAGTTACAACAGGAGCAACAGATGCTACCCCGCATAAATTGAGTAATGATATTATTACTATATCTAATATATCTCCGGTGGGACTAAAAGACCCAGCTGGAAACGATATAGGAGACAAATATTATGCAACATTTAATTCTGTAAGTAGATCGGACACTCCATATTCACCGTATCAAGCCGCTACAGACGGTACACCGGCCGGGCCCGACGGCGACCCACCAGCTACTCCGGGCACCGCCGCATCACCAGCTGTACCAGCTTATTCTACTTATTCATACGCGGATAATGGGCACATGAGTTTGAATGGTGGTGTCTTTGAATTGTTACCGTTTACTGGTGGAGTATCACCAGCGACTTCAGTAACATATTTTGATTTTGCTGGAACTGGTCGGTCACCATATCCAGCTTCGTATGTTACAAATGATGGTAGTCCACAAGTAGCTGGGATGCTTGTTTGTGGGGCATATACTAATATAGAGTCATCGCATAGCTATACAATCGGGACACAAGAAGTTAGATCTGTTCGCGATGCATATTGGAGTTATGGGGGTACAGGCGGCACGTATCCTTACGGGCACCCCAGCTATATTCCGCCGGTGCAGGGTGTATACGGAACTGGTGGAACGGCATCAGCGCAGGGCGATTCGGGCCCTCCTGCAGTATCACCGAGTTGGGCATCCATCAGTGGCCAGTTCGATTCTTATCGTGGAGACACTACAGCGCCGGCTATTTCGTTATATGGATTAACCGGACAATTGTGGCCATCGAGTGGTTTGACAATAACAAGCACAAATAAAATTTCGGAAAATTATACAGTAGGAGGAACCTATCATAATGGAACAGCTGTAGCGGATGTACATACAGGAGCAATAGAGTTTGAAATATTATCCGATACAGAAGCAATAATAAAATCTGGTAATGTAACTAAAACTACAACTGGTACAGCGAGTTGGGCAGCAGGTCAGGCCAGAACGGTTACATTTGCTTGTGCTTCACCACACTGTTTGACTGATGCGAATAATAGAGTTTATGTAACAGGAGCAAGTAATAATGCAATCAATGGCCTTTGGAATGTGGCTACTGTTACGAGTGATACTGCATTCACTGCAAGGATATTTGGAGCAACTTGTGCTACGATTACTAGTAGTGTAAATATAGTAACATACGATGGAATAGATAAAGCAGGAGGTGTACTCAAAGGTTCAGGTGTACCAGACTTAACTGTTATTGCTGGAGGAATGGCTGGTAATAATCAAGTAATTTTAAAAGGAGAAGTTAATCCACAAGCGGGAATTTCGTATACCTTTTGGGGAAATACTACAACTGCCCAATTAGTAGGGACGGTAGAATTTACTGGTGAGCGTAAACAAAGAAGTATGTTTACAGATGCTAAATTAACTTTAAATTCTGTTACTGGATCTGTATCTACAGGTGGTGAATATAATGCAGCAACAAATATTGATGGGGGAATGAAAGAGATAGACCATTGGTGCCCAAGAAATATGCATGCAAAGATTAAAGCTTTAGAACGAAATAACCCAGCAGAACTATTTAAAGCTAATACATCTGGGCAACATGCATTAGACCAGATGTTAGCTTCTCCGATGGTAGATGGTAATGATAATATAACTACATTTTTACCACTGCACGAAACCTTTCATGAAAGTATTCATTTCACGATGAGAGCACAAAAGAAGCCTGCTCATAGAAGAACTAGTACTTTCATCGAAGACCAAGATTGGATCAAGAGAGATTTTTATATAAATGTTTTTAATAATTCGTTGAGTGACAGGAATGAAATTATATTGGATTATGTGGATATAACAAATAAGACAATTATAGCAAACACAGATTTAGCATTCTCAGATTTAGATGGTAATCTGCAAACTAATACAGAACATTTGGCTAATGGATATTCAAATGGTGTATTTACAAATTTATAGGAGAAGAGTATGATGCCAGCGTCAGTAGCAGGAGATATGTCATTGGGGCATGTGTTTTCCCCAAGTGCAATAGTTCCTACAGTAACAACCGTTCTAATAGGAAGCTTAGTTCCGCATGTCGCTGGTGATGCGATTGGAGTTCATGTTCTTGGGCTTTCGGCTCATGCTGGAACGATTTCAAAAACTTCTACTACGGTTTTTGCTGAGAACAAAGGTGTAGCCAGACTTATGGATACAGGCGATTGTGGTGCAATGATCTTGGGTACTATGGGTAATGTTTTGGTTGGAGGATAATATGGAATGGTCTAAAGAGTTTAAAAATAAAGAATTTATTGAAAGATTACACAAATTAAAAGAAACTACTGAAGTGATGCTCGGAGAATTGGCTAAGCAAAAAGAACAATTAATAATAGAGAAAGAAAAGAGAGAAAATGGCGAAATGGGAAAGTAAAGAGTTAGCAGACTTAGGACTTTTGAAGGATTTGGCCGAAGCCGGTGCTACAGCAATAGAGGCTGTCCAAGGTGTATTGACAATAGTTCAGGCTGGTGGAGAAGTTGCAAAACTGTTTCTTATGGGCGTTGTTAATCCAGCGGCATTGGCTGTAAAACTTCTTGCTGAAGCTATAATTGTTCAATTAAAAAATTATCAAGAAAGTGGCTGGTTTTTTCTATATGTTGATCCTCTGGATGCTTCTTATGGTATGAAAGAACCAGCTGATAATTTTGGATTTGAAATGCTTACAGATAGTGAGGGGCGCGTACAATTTTATCCTAGTACAGTAATGAACTTAGATAAGCAACAGGGCGCAATGTTTACTGTTGTAAATCCCCTAAGTGGTAAGACTTTTGAAGTTGGAGATGCATATCAAAGAAGCTTAACATTATCGACTTTGGGAGAGTATTATGATAAAAGGGGTAGAGATAAAAACCATGAAAAATTTATTCCACCAACTCCAAAATTAGTATCTCCACCAAAGCTGGTTGCTGGTGGGTATGATCCAGCTACATGGGACGGCGATATGCAACCTTGGGATTATCTTCCAATATTTGATGCTGTAAAATGCAGAACAGTAATGGCTGATGCTTTTGATGACGAAGGAGATATCCCAAAATTTGAAATAATAAACAAAAATCAAACCCTCTTTGCCAAGGGAACTACTAAACCTTATACTAAATCTGGTGGGCAAATTGCAGAATATGATCCAAGTAAAATTTATAAAATTCCTCTTTATGAAAGTGGAAATACAGCACTTTCAACTACAGAAAGAAAAGTATTAACCAAACGAATCAAATCTGGAAAACCAAATTATAATGGGGAGATGTCTCTTACAGGTACAAGTATATATGGTCTTGCTATTATTGTAGCAGCTCAAAATCCACAAGAGTTTATTGACTCTTTAGTGAATGTTGGTAATTTGTTCGGGCCGCCATTTAAAACAGACATGGATAAGTTGAAAGCAGCATTTGAAAAATGGTTGACCCCAGATCAACGAAAGATAACAATATCTGTTGATACTGAGTATGGGCAATTCGAGGTAGATGATCTTATTATGGGAGATGACTCTGGAGCTGTAGGTAAGATTACTGGCATAGGGCCTAAGGCTGGAGAGGAAGACATACGGCCTGAGCTCGGTGCACTAAAACCAACAAAAATGTCGCGTAAATATATGAGCCCTGTTTATGAAGAGGGTGATGAGGATGATGGTGTTCCGATAGATTATGTATTAACTGAAGATACGTCTGTGCGAGCGACGAACTCGGATGGGCGGTATCAAGATACGGAAATATCATTTCTTCCAATAGGCCCGGGTGTTATAAGGACATTTCTCCCCAGTGAAAAGATATTTGAAGCTAAAGCAATTACTAGAGATGTTGGTGGAAAAGAACAAATAGTGTATGTAATAAAAGGAATAGAATTTAGAAATTCTCCATACACAGCACAGGCGGCGCAGGGGCCGGAGCGGGGTAGAGGTACGAATCCGAATTTACCTAAATTTGGAACATTGTTGGCAATTAATGCATTAGCACCAGCTTCAACACCGCCAGATTTTATTTCATTAAAAGCTGATATGATTCCAGGCTGGTCAGATATGTTTGAGGGCTTGATACAAATGGCAAATGCTATTAAGGGATTCGCAGAAGATACATTAGCATTCATTATTGCTTTGATAGAAGCTATAGAAGACCTAATAGAAGACTTTACCAAATTACTTAATGCACTAATACAACTCATAGAACTACTTACAATAGGACTTCCAAATGCTGGTATTTGGATGTTGGGTATGAAATCTTCAACTGGTAATGATGGATTTAAAAATGCAATCACATCATCAAGTAACGCACCTGATGCTTCTTATAAATTTTCTTGTGGGGTTTGCTTTGTTGGTGATCCAGTTTTAGCAGACCTTACTGGAAAAGATCCTTTAGAGCTAGTATTCGGTGATATTTTAGGTGTAGAGTTTCAACCTGTTTAACTAAATAATACAAGAGAGAGATATATGCCCACTTATACTAGAACATATTCAGATTTAGACTTCGACTTTACGCGTCATCCTGTTACTGGAGATATAATAAAGGTTGTAGATGCTACGTCTGTAAAGCGAGGCATAAGAAATATTCTCCTAACAGAAACTACGGAAAGATTATTCCAGCCAGACGTGGGATCTGGAATAAAGGGCCTACTATTCGAGCAAATGTCGGATATTACTGCTCAACTTCTAGAAGACCAAGTAAGATCGGCAGTAGAATCTTGGGAAGACAGAGCTGATGTTTTAGAAATTATTGTCACACCAGATGAAGATTATAACAGATATAGAGTTGCTATTACCTTTAGAATAATAAATCAACTAGAGGAACAGGCACTTGAAGTATACTTACAAAGAGAGAGGTAAGAATGGCAGATGTTGCTTCAAAACTGAGGGTTTCGGAATTAGATTTTGATGCGATCAAATCTAATCTCAAGAACTTTTTAGGAGATCAAAACGAATTTTCTGATTATGATTTTGACGGATCGGCTATGTCTGTTCTTCTTGACCTATTGGCATACAATACTCATTATAATGCATTTTATTTGAACATGGTTGTGAATGAAATGTTTCTTGATACAGCATCTATCAGGAATTCAGTGGTGTCTCGTGCTAAGCATCTTGGATATACACCACAATCAGTAAGAGGAGCTAAAGCTTATGTTGACCTTACAATTAATCCAGTTGATACTCCAGCAACAATTATTGTTGCAAAGGATACACAATTTAGTTCAACTGTAAATGGAATTGCATACGTTTTTTTCAACTACAGTCGGTGTCGATGCAAATGGAGCTTATACTACAGCTAATGTGGAATTGACACAAGGCATTCCACTTACTCATCGTTATACTGCAAATACGGCTGACCCAGACCAGAAATTTTTACTTCCAAATGCAAATACTGATACTAGTACTCTAGCTATAAGAATCCAAACATCTGCAACAGACTCTAACTCCTTTGTGTATGCTGTAGCAAATGATACTACAACGGTCAATTCTACAGCAAACGTATATTTCTTGGAAGAAGCCGAAGACGGCAAATATGAAATATTATTTGGAGATGGTGTTATAGGAAGAAAGCCTGTTACAGGAAATATAATCTTAGCTTCTTCTCTTGTGGCTGATGCTACAGCTCCAAATGGAGCTGGTACATTTATTCCAGTTAGTACGGTTGGAGGTTATTCTGATGTTACCGTTAGCACTCTTACTACTGCATCAGGTGGTTCGGAGAGAGATTCACTTTCTAAAATAAAATTTAATGCTCCTAGAAGTTATCAAGCACAGAACAGAGCTGTAACAATCAACGACTATGTTCGGATTCTTGAAAGAGACTATACTGCTGCTGAGGCTGTTGTTGCTTGGGGTGGAGAGACTAATGACCCGCCTGTTTATGGTAAGGTATATTTAGCAGTAAAACCAACAAGTGGTCTTACCTTATCTTCTGCTACAAAAACCTACATCAAAGATACTGTTCTTGCAAATAGAAATGTAGTATCTGTTACCCCAGAAATTACAGATCCAGACTATCTTTATGTTACAGTATCTACTGCAATTAAATATGACTCAACAAATACTGACCTTGCTGCATCGAGTATAGAATCGCTAATATCAAATACAATATATCAATATGGTGTAAGTAGTTTAGGTACATTTTCAAATCAGTTTAGGTTTTCTCCGCTAATTAAAAAAATTGATGAAACGGAATCTGCAATAGAAAGTAGTTTGACCACGGTTAAACTAAGAAGAACCTTTACTCCAACTCTGAATGTAGCTACTTCTTATACACTTAGATTTTCAAATCAGATTCCAGTTGTGAGTGGTGTTGCTCAGATTTCTAGTACACAATTCTCCCATAATGATGATTCGGGAATACTCAGGACAAGTTGTGCACTTCAAGATTCAAATGGAGTACTTCAAGTTTATAGAACTACTGGTACTGATAGAATTGTGGTAGCAAATAATGTTGGTGCAGTTTCATACACAAGTGGGAATGTAGCATTAACTACATTCAAACCAATTGCAATTACTAGTGGTGCAGCAAATGTAGATGTTACAATTACTCTCGATTCTAATGATATATCTCCGTTGAGAGAACAAATACTTCTTATTGCAAATAGTGATATTACTATTTCTATGTATGATACTGGTGGGGTTGGTTCAAATACTACAGTTTCTACTACAACTACAACAAGCAGTGGGTATTAATGATAACAGATGGCGGGCCTCTTTATACTCAAATAGAGGAGCAATTACCTAATTTTATACAAACTAATCATCCTAAATTCGCAAAATTTGTAGAGAAGTACTATGAATTTCTTGAGCTTAATCTCCTTACATTTAATGACCTCGACCTTAATGAAGATAAGCCCACACAGGAACTTAATGATGTAACCTATACGGTTACAGTCGCTATTGGTAATAATGATTATAGTGATTCTGTAAATAAGTTTTTTGTTGGTGGTACTGTCTCTCCAACGCTAGATGTTTCTACTGGTGTAACTTATATTTTTGACCAAAGTGATTCTACTAATCTTGGTCACCCACTTAGAATATCACAACACCCAGATGGTAGGCATACCCCAGACGGAGAAGAATATTCTAATGGCGTCAATGTTGTTGCTTGGGGAACGCCAGGTACTGCTACTGCACAGACATCAGTTTACATTTCTCCAAACATAGCTAATACTTATCTTTATTATTATTGCAATACTCATTCTGGTATGGGTGGTAATGTTTGGATTGCAAACACTACTCCATACATTTCTCTTGAAAATGGTAGTACTGATGCAGCAAATACGAATTCAAATTATATTGATTTTGAAAACCCAAATAGGCAAGGACAACAATTTCTAAGTGGTGAGACTGTCAAGGGGGATACCTCTGGTGCTACTGGTACGGTCAAGGGTAAGTATTCAAACACACAGGCCTATGTCCAAGAAACTAATAATGGGAATTTCCAAACAGGTGAAACCATTCGGGGCCTTTCTTCTAGGGTTTCCGCAAACGTAACCGGCTATCTTAGGCAACCGCTCAATGCATCTAGAAACATAAAACATTTCCAAGATGTAGATAAAGCACCAGCTGGATTTGTAGAATTATTCAGGAAGGAATTTTTACAAGGTGTTCCAAAAGGTATGTTGGCTAGCAAAGCCAGTATGCTTAAACACATCAAGGATTTCTATAGAGCTAAGGGTAATGAATCTTCGTTTCAATTTATTTTCAGATTATTGTATGGAAAAGAAGATGTTACTTTTTATTATCCTAGTTCTGATATTCTTAGGTTGTCTGATGGTAGATGGACTAGAAACAAGACTGTCAAAATAGATTATGACCAAGCGAACAATTTTGCTTCCTTTGAGGGTAGAAAAATTAAGGGTTCGATATCTAATGTTTATGCTTTGGTAGAGCGGACTGAAACTTACCAGATTGGATCTTCTACAATTTCAGAATTGTATTTGTCAAATATTGATGCTAATAATGCATCATACAATGCCAATACAGATTCAGGTTTTACATCACTTCTTGTTGCAGATGAGATTACAACAACTACTACTGATGATGATGGAAATTATGCAACTGCAAATCTTACTGGTATCGTCGCATCTGTAACTATTGATTCTGGGGGATCGAACTACAAAGCTGGTGATGAGATTCGAGTTACCGGAGGCAGTGGGTCTGAAGCTGGAATTAAAGTATCTTCTGTATCTGATGCTACAATTAGTGCATTTGATATTACAGATCCAGGCGATGGATTTTCAGTAGGTGATGGAGTTACATTTATCAATGAAGGAACGGGTGGAACGGGTGGAACTGCAAGGGTTCAGACTATTACTCCAACTGCAAATGTTTTCATAGATTCTCTTATAATCAACCCGCATAAAGAGGACTTACTTAGTGCTTCAGCCTTTACCGCTCCTTTACAGAGTGTAACAGCTAACACTCATATATTTTCAAATTCATCGACTACATTTTCAGCTGGAGTAAACAGTACTGTTGCACCAAAGAAAGGTGACCTACTTATTGAATTGAGCATCAGTCAACTTTTGGCTGAGGATGATAGAACTCTTACCACAGAAGCGGCTGGTGGAGTCAGAAGATTTGATACGGAATCTGATGCGAGCATTTCAGCCTATAATGCAAACAATGCTAAGTTTGGAACGGTTGTATCAGTTGACACTACAACAACTCCAAATACAGTAATTTATGCACTTGGTTCTATTGTACTTGATTCTACTACTGGAACTAAGACTGTTAGAAATTTTGAAAATACGGAAACGGTCTTTGTCTATGATACTCAAAAGGACGGAACAGGTTCACCAGCATCAGCAAATGGTCATAATGCTGTGTTTTCGGATACTGGTGTCAATGCTGTTTTTGCAAATACTCCGTCTGTGTACTCTTCTGGAACAATACTAATATCAAACACCTATCATGGGGCGACTTCTGGAACCATAACGGAAGTAGAGATTGGTGGTATTCGTTCTTTACAGGTACTTTCTTCTGGGCAAGGATATACCACTATTCCAGTAGTATCTATTGCTAACACTACAATCGAATCTTATGGAAATGCACTAGACAAGGTTGGAGCAAATTCTGTCTTTGTGACTCTTGCTAGTACTATTGCAAATCAGTTCTCTTCAAATACTATAGTTAAGAATGTTGGAAATACAGCATTTGGTCTGGTACTAGGCCCGATACTTTCAAATACAGCTTTAGTTGCCACTGGAAATACAGTACTTAGAGTACAGATGACTTCTAGTAATAATTTTTCTGCTAGTGATACTCTTACTGCATATACTAACATATCACCATTCAGTCCAGTAGGTATTGGAGATTTTGGAACAGCAAACATAGCCACATCTGGAGCAACGGCTACCTTTACACAAGCAACACATGGTCTTACAGTTGGTCAACGAATTACAGTCTCAGGTTCTGCTTCCGGAACAGACGCTGATGTATACAATAATACTCATACAATTGCATCGGTTACTGATGCTGCAACATTCACAGTTACATTTCCTAGTACACCAACTGATACAAGTGAAACCAATCTTAGAATAAGAAGAATAGTTACTGCTAATGTAGCCACAACGAATGCAGTTTTTGCTAATACTGGAAGTGCTGGTAACAATGCAACAATTTCAATTGCATCTATTGCTATTGGTGCTATTCAATCAGTGTCTATCTATAACTTCGGAGCAAATTATCTTACTGCTCCAACTCTTGATGCTTCTGGTGTAGGTGGAAATAATGCCACTTTGACTGCAAGTCTTGGTGCTCTTGCTGAGTATGATGGTTTCTTCGATGGGCCGTATGGAGTTCTGAGTGGTAAGAACAAGATGCAGGACAATTATTATTATCAGGACTTTTCTTATGTAATCAAGACTGATGTAGACACGAAAACTTATCGTGACCAGATATTGAATTTAGTGCATCCAGCTGGATTGAAGATGTTCGGTGAGGTGTCGATGTATCTTAATGCAACAGCTGGTTTGATGAACTCTGCAGCAAATACCATAGAGTCTACAGTAGCTAATACCGCATTGGTCGCAGGTACTACTGGTGTACCAAATTATAGACTCCATGAACTTACGATAGCGAATCAAAATACTGTTTCATCAAATACCCAAATTACAGTACAGGCATCTCTTTACAGACCTGCTATAGCATCTCCTGCTTTTGACCTTAGAATTAAATTTCCATCTGTCGATTATGATCTGGTACTAGAGCATGATAATGCTGGTATCGCTGTTGAATCTGCTGGTGATACTATTGGATTTGAAACTGTTACAGGTGGAACTCTTGTACTTGATGACGGAAGCTCTAAAATTCAGTTAGAGGAATATTCTGATTCAATAGTACAGGAAAATGAAAGTAATCTGGAACTTGAAGAGGCGTCTTTAGGTATAGGTATTATTAATCTCTTGCTCGAAGATAATGGTAGAATTCTACTTGAGGGTGCTGTTCTTTCTATAGGAACAGAAGTTCAAGAGGGAATAATATTAGAAGATACTGGAAGTAGTGGAATACATGCGAAAAACTATCTTCTTGAGGAACCATCCACAGAATCTACACAGCTTATCAGTGAAGATTATCATGACTCATTTAATTTTGTGTTAGAAGAAGATGGCAACGATTATCTAATTGAACAAGAAGGTACAGAATATTCATACATACTGGGCGAAGATGGCACAACTAGATTTATGGGTATTGACCGTTCAGTTGAAGCTTTAAGAATTACTTTAGAAATTGAAGAACATACTGTAGATACAAATTTCAAAGTGGTTGATAGGGTTCTTTCTGATAGTATGACATTACCAAAGATTCAATTTCCAGAGGAATTTACTGGAGCTGTTCATATTGATTTAGGGTTTGGTAGTCAACTTAGATTGGAAACAGACATTTTTGCACGTATTAAATTGGATGGAGTAATAGGCGATTTACTTTTAGAAGATGGGGGGTTAGTATTAACAGAAGACCAGCCCGTATATGAAGATGGTTATGATTTTGAATTGTTAATGCTTGAAAGAACTGAAGGCATGTTCCCATTGTATCTGGCAATGGAAGATACAATGACGGATGAGGTCATAAAACATACAGAGATTCAAATCGTCCCAATGGCTCTGGATGAAGTACCGGCTGAAGCTATTGGTATTGTAATAGACAATCCAGTACATACAGCAGACCAAACTTGGTTAGCTGAAAATGGAAATAGATTTATTTATGACAGTGTATTAGAAGCCGTATCGAAAGCTTCTGCTATAGTTATAAATGATGTAAATTTACCTTATGGTACGAACAGTCCAGTTAGTTATACGGTCAAAGAAGAGGGAAATATCAATGCATCTATGGGTGAAGAATTTGAACTACTTACTGAAAATGGCGATAGGTATGTAGAAGAATCAACTGAAGAATTAGTAACTCTTGCAACTGAAGCTGGAGATACTTATTTACTTGAACAGTCATATCTTAGTAATCAAAAACTAGCGACAAACAGAGCCGCTGATACATCCAAGGCTGGACGAAGATCCTTTATTTCTGAGGATTATAAAAGAGAAGCGTCGATAACTGGAACGAATACATTTTTTGATGAAATTTTTAATGCTCCAATAGTTCTTGAAGATGATGATACTTATTTAATTTCAGAACATAGTAATCAAAAACTGGAAAGTGAAAGAGGAAATGAATTCCAGACAGACCATACTGATAGAACTACAAGCTATGTAACACTAGAAACTTATACTGATGATAGGGCCCTCTTGCTTTCAGAGTCAGATGATGATAGAGTTTTCCTTCCGCTTCAGCTGGAAGATGTCACAGGGCCTGGAAACTTGGGTCTTGAAATTACCACAGTTTCAAATTCGCGTAGATTAGTAACACACGATTTATTAGATGTAATTGTTGAAGAAGAAGGAATTTCGCTTGAGGAAGATGACCGCATATTAATGGAAGATTATTGTGGAGGGCCGGGAGACCAGTACTTAGCAGAAGATGGTAGCTATTTTAAGCTCAATCATAATTCTGATAATCTTGGTACTGAGGGAGTATTGGGTATTCAGCATCTTACTCAAGAACAATTGAGCATTGAGGATTTCCACGGGAAGCTTGGTCTAGAGGGTATACAAGGAGATGTTGGAAGTATTATTCTTGAATCTCATACTCCAGCTGGAATCGGCATAACTCTCCTTATAGAAAATGGAGATAGAATATTATATGACCATACAGACAGTGACCCAATTTACTTATTAGATGAGCGGTCTTTTGCAAGGACTTCTGCTAATAGTAAAATAAAAATCATAGATGATAATAGATTGATTGGATATCAAAGTAATAATCTTATTGCTGATAATCTCCTCGGTATATACAGTAATTTTATTGCTGAAAATGGAGATAATTTCACAACTGAAGCTTCAAAAGATTATGCTATAACTTCAGAAGTAGAGTTGGTGGATGAAAAGTGGCCACACGGAGTAACAGATTATGCAAGAATAGTTTTCGCTGATGGAGACACTGCAACTGTTATAGAAAAGGTTGATGACTACCGAATCAATGTTGACTTGGGGGCTATACGACTTGAAGATGCGGAAAATCCAATTAGTAAAGATAATGCAAACTTGGTTCTAGAGGCCGATGGTGGTAAGATATTATTCAACTATGGCCAGGCCACATCACAGAACTATAGACTTGAATACGGAAGATACACACAAGAGAGCCAGGAAGGTAAGTTGTTAGTTGAAGAGACTTCTGATGCTAATGATATCGGAAGGGCTTATCAATTCACAATCAATGGAATAACAACTGATGGAACCACACTTCCAAATATTCATGAATGGTCGGAGATACATGGCGATAATATCGTTTATGAATCTGGTGAAAATATTCTCATGGAAGATGGAGAAATTAATACTCAAGATCCAAATGCAATTCTTTTGGAATGGGAAAATAATTTAATCCTTGAAGATGATACGGAATTATTACTTGAGACAGGCCAATATGTAGTACTTGAAGATGATACGGATGATGGTGAATATCTCAACTTTGAAGAAAGCCCATTTGTTACTCTTGAGGATATACATTATAATTACAAGTTGCTCAATTTTGAACCTACGAAATATCGCATTGAACATATAGCTAATAATACTTTTATGACATTATCACAAGAAGTACATCTATTTACTGATGCTTCTATTCGTGTAAATCATTTAGAACAGGTTCCGTCTTGACTAAATATAAACGAACAATAACTCACAATATTTGGAGGATTTACTGATGCCTGCTTTAGTTACTAATAAATTTAGGATTCATAACGCTAAACAGTTTGTGGAAGCGTTTGATGAGGTGTCCTTTACTTCGGCCGGCGCTGTTACGGACTCGAGCGGGCTCCTCAATACTAATGTTTACCTATTCATTGGTAAACCTACTGCGTGGAGTGATGACAACACACCTCCCGCACCTACAGATGCCGTAGCAAACACCCATTACGACAATTGGAGAGACATGATTGCTGCGAAGAAGATTACCTCTTCGGATGTATCTCATGTTATTCCAAGAAAAAACTGGGCTACTAATACTAGTTATTTCGCATATACACATAATTCGGCGACACTATTCAGTCAAGATTTTTATGTGATGACGGACAATTTTAATGTATATAAGTGTTTGTCTAATACTGAAACAACTTCTACTGGTGCAGTGGCGACTACATCTACAGTTAAGCCAACTGGAACTGGTACGAGTATTATTTCAACTATAGACGGCTACAAATGGAAGTTTATGTATCAAATTTCTGCTGCTGATGCACTCAAGTTTGTTACACCAAACTATATTCCAGTGGATACGGTAAGACGGTCTAATGGGTATCTTGCAAACACATACGACAATTCACCTGGCCAAAACCAGTATGATGTTGAGGTTACAACTGCAGCTTCTGGAAATGGAGCTATTGAAGTAGTTCACATGACCGATAGAGGTACACAGTATCTTGGTGAAACTGGAGCTCTTGCTGGTTCTCCTAGTACGACACAAGCAACAATTACTGGTGCTGGTCTTGGATTACATGCTCTTGCAGCTGATGATTGTGTAGTAAATAATGATATCTATTTCACAAGTGGAGCTGCTTCCGGTATGGGTGGAACTATTACTGACTATAATGCAACCACAAAGGTGGTTACGTTTAGTGCAGTTGTTACTGCTCCAAGTTCCGGTCATACTTATGCAATTGGCCCAAAGGTTGTCATCACAGGTGATGGACAATCAGCTAATGCAAGAGCAACTGTTAATACATCTGGTGCAATTAATGCTATTACAATTGTTGCCGGTGGTGACAATTATTCAAATGCAGTAATCACAGTTATTGCAAATGGTTCACAAGCTAATAGTTATAATCCAACTGCTGCTACCATGACTCCGATTGTCGGCCCAGCTGGTGGACATGGTGCAGATGCAGTTAAAGAGTTGGGTGGATATTATGCCCTCACAAATGCTCGACTTGAATATTCTGAATCAGATAACTTTACTACGAACAACGACTTCCGTAAAGTAGGACTACTTGTTCAACCAAAACTTGCAGATGGTACATTTGCAACTGCTTCAGTTGTAGATCAGGCAACCACAATTGTATTGACCTCTTGGAATTCAACAGTCTTTGCTGCTGATGAGTTGGTTACTGGGGCTACTTCTGGTTGTACTGGAAGAGTGGTAGACTTTACAGGAAGCGATACTCTTCGTTTGACAGATATTATTCCTGCTGGGGATTCAACTACTACTGGTTATAATAGTATCTATGGATATTTTACAACCACAGAAGTTATTGCAGCAAATACTGTTGGCAATGGCGGTTCTGGAGCATCTGCCACAGCAAATGGTGCAGGTTATGTTACTGGTGGAGACTTGACACGGTTCTCCGGTGATATTATTTACATAGAAAATCGTTCTCCTGTCACACGGGCTTCAGACCAGATTGAGGATGTTAAACTGATTATAGAATTCTAATTCATCTTTAGGATAAGATAAATGGCACTTACTACAGATTTTAATGTCGATCCGTATTATGACGATTATGACGAGACTAAGAGTTTTTACAGAATTCTTTTCAGGCCTGGGTATGCGGTTCAAGCAAGAGAAGTAACGCAACTTCAAACAATCTTACAAAAGCAGATTGAACGAAATGGGCGACATATTTTCGATGAAGGAAGTATTGTTGTTGGTTGTGAGCTGAATTATGACAATAAGGTAAAATCTCTTAAACTAGAGACTCAATTCTCTGGAGCAGACCTTACCATTGATTCTTTTGCTAATGGAATTGTTACAGGTGCCACATCAAATGCTCGTGGAAAAATAGTAGCTACATCTGCAGCAACGACAAGCGATCAACCAACATTAATGTTTCATTATTTGAATAATAATTCTTTTAATGATGGTGAAACTATTACGGTTGAAGGTACTACTACTCAAGCAAACACAGTGAGTACAACTGGAGCTTCTGGTCTTTCTGATACTTCAAGTAATGGTTCGGTTGTTAGTATTAATACTGGTGTTTTTTATGTTGGTGGTTTTTTTGTTTTCAAAGATGCAGAATCTCTAATACTTGAAAAATATAGCGAGACTCCTTCATATCGGGTTGGACTACAAGTTACAGAGAGTACAGTAACTTCTGATTCTGATTCTGCATTACTTGACCCAGCACAGGGCGCTTATAACTATGCTGCTCAGGGTGCCAATCGGTATAAACTTGCTCTTACTCTTAGTGCTAAAACATTTACAGCAACAGACCCAGTAGAGAATGCAGCCGATGACAATTTTTACCAACTATTAAAAGTTAGTAATGGTGATAAACTGGAAGAAACTAAATATCCAGTTTACAGTGAGTTGGAGAAGACACTTGCTCGTAGAACTTTTGATGAATCAGGTGATTATACAGTCACCCCTTTTAATCTACAATTAGCCCCGCATCAAGGTATTACAGGTAGGACTATCAATGCTCAATCTACTTCTACGGTTGCGGGTGTAGGTACAAATTTTATATCAGATTTTACTGCAGGTGATGTAGTATATCTTTCAGGAGATACTACAGCACTGGCGACAATTTCAGAAATAACCACTGCAACAGCTGCCACACTTTCTGGAGTTTCGTCTTCCTTTGATGCTAATACCCCAGAGCAAACCATTCAGTTTGAGAGTAAGTTTTCTGCCGGATTAGACCCAGGCAAAGCTTATGTGAAGGGATATGAGTATGAAAGTCTTGGAACAAAATATGTTACGATAGACAAAGGTAGGGACACTCTCACAGTCAATACATACGGTACTAGTACTGCACTTGGAAATAAACTTTATGTTAAGAATGCAAATGGACATTTTAATATTAATACTCATGCGATAATTGATCTCCATTGTGCAAATGTTACATCACAATCTGTAGGTAGTAGTTCTACTACTACTCATCCAAATGGAACTACGGTAACTGACCACGCAGAGAAACAAGCACGAACAAAGATTGGCACAGCTCGTATTAGGGATATGGATTTTTATGCAGCTTCTGGTAATACTGGAAATACATCGCATTCTCATTCAGATTATATTCTTTATCTTTATGATGTTCGGACTACGAATAATAAAACAGGAAATGTAGCTGATTCAAATAGCACAAGTACGGTAGTCCAGATTGGTAGTAGTACGGATGTTGACGGTACTTCTGCTAATACTCATCATAATTTTCTTGCACAAATTGATGATGCGTATGTTGGTGCTACCATCAAGATTACAACTCCAAAATTGAATAAGGTGGTTGGTGAAGACCTCAGTACATTCCAAATGGAAGACAGTCAAACTCATGGTGGAAATAATGGTATATTAATACTGGAAGAACAGACATCAGCAAATGGTGTTGCAAATGTAACAGATACGAGAATCATTACAGGATACTCTGGAAATTCTACCAAAGCTTTTGTAACGTGTAATACTGCTCTATCGGAAAGAACATATTATTCTGCTACTAGTGCTGGAGCATTAGAAGCTGGTCTTGGTTCTACTTATGATATTACGTTCCAGCTTAAAGATTTAGAATCTGTCGCATATTCAAATACTTCCACTTCTCCTTCAAGAAAAGCATCTGCAGATGTAGATGAACTTTCGCGGTATAATGGAATATCTACTGCTAATGCAGTATTGAAAGAAACTCAATTCAACAGTTTGGTTTTTCCATTACCAGATTCACCAATAAAAATGGTGGCTAATGTAGAGTTCACTTACAAGGCAACAAAGACTGGTACATTAGACGGTGATAAAAAATTAGATATTTCACTACCTTCTGGAGATTTTTGGACGCATTCAGATGGTACACTGACAACTTCTCAAGCTGAAGAGGGTTTCATTTTAGTTGGAACTACAGCTGATACTGTTGGTCAAACTACCACAGGAGTTAAAACTACAGCAGGACAATATTTAAGTTTTAGTAGTACGGATGGAGTATTACGGGAAGTATCAATTTCTGGTGGAGTTGCTTCTGTTAAAGCTAATACTGGTTCTTCAATTGATGTTGCAGTAACATATACAGCAAAAAGTAATAATATTTCTGGTAGTGCTAGGTCAAAGGGTATAACTGTAGCATCTTATACTAATAATTATACAGCCGGTGCAACACTTACAGCACAAATTGCTAGGGGCCAATATCTTGTAGCAGCACCATCAAGAACAGTCAATCAAAAAATTGAACTTCCAGTTTCGGATGTATTTAATATTGTTAAGATTGTAGACTCAGGAGATGTAGGGCTTGTCGTAAGTAATACGATGATGATTGCAAGTGCAAATAATATATCTAGTTCTTATACACTTGATACGGGGCAAACTGATAACTATTATGGTCATTCTGCTATTTCTTTAAAGCCTGGAAGTCATGCACCAACTGGACAAATTGTAATAGTCTATGATAGATTTACTCATCCAGGCTCTGCTGGATTTTTCTCTGCAAATTCATACGATACTATAGTTCAGGCTGGAACAGTATATAATGGCGGCCTGAATAATTTCAAATACTCAGATATACCAAGTTATACTAGTCCAGTTTCGGGTGAGTCTTATAAGTTGACTGATGTTGTTGATTTTAGACCTTTAGTACAAGATAATACTCCATCTACAACTTATGATATAGCAACAAATATAGACTCTGTACTTTCTACTACAATTAAGAATCCAGATTCAGACACAACATCTATACTTGATTATTCATATTATCTTCCAAGAATTGATAAATTAGTTCTTACAAGAGATAGACAATTTGAAGTTATTAGGGGTAAAGCGGATACTAATCCAGTAGCACCATCTGATGATGATGATTCGATGACTCTATTTACTTTGAAGATTCCAGCATATACCTTTGCTCTTACAGATATTGAAACTCGTTATATTGATAATAAGCGTTTCACAATGCGGGATATTGGTAAACTGGAGAAGAGAGTTGAGAGGCTTGAGTATTTCACTTCGTTGAGTATACTTGAGAAAGAAACAGAAGCTAGAGATATTACTTCGGACAATTCTAGAGATTCACTTTTCAACTCCACGGGTTCCCGATTCAAAAATGGCATCTTGGTTGACCCATTTGCAGGTCATTCTATTGGTGATGTATCAAGTGATGATTACAATAATTCTGTACATTTCTCAAAGAAGCAATTACGACCGGCATTCTATTCTGATAATTTCAGATTTGAGTTTGACGAATCCACTAGTAATAATGCAACTAAAACTGGGGATTTGATAACATTACCATATACCAATTCAACATTTATTGAACAACCGCTTACGAGTAATACCACATCTATTAATCCATTTAATATTGTAAATTTCATCGGGAATTTAGAGTTAGCCCCACCTTCCGATACATGGTATGACCAAACTACGCGACCAGAAGTGACCACTAATGTAGAGGGTCATCATGATAACTGGACATTAAGCCCGAATGATGGAAGAATTGGATTTGGTTCGCAGTGGGATGATTGGACTGTTAATTGGACGGGTAAACAAATTAATCCAGAACCAAATGATGCTGTGTCTAATGCTGGTACTACTTTCGTCAAAACTAGAAGCACCAATCTTTCATCTCAAAATAAAAGTAAATTTGGAATTCAATCTGATAATCCAGTAGAAACAATAGTCAAGACAGTTGGAAATCGAATTCTTGATATGAGTGTGGTTCCATTTGTTCGCTCACAGCGGATATCTTTTGCAGCTCAAGGAATGAAACCGCTATCAAATGTCTATGTCTATATTGGTAGTACAGACATGAGTGCAAATACAGAACCAGCTAAGAAATTGGTTCTTGGTAGTGCAAATGGAGCATTCCAAAATGGTGAAATAATTAAAGACTCCGCTAATAATAGAGGTGTCGTAAGAGTTTCATCTAATACGGTTAGTAATATAGCATCCATTTTCATTACAGACATTACTGGAAATACAAGTGCTACTGCTGCATCACAGGTGACATTACAGAATAATAGAATTTCAAATTCTACAATTGGGTTTGTAGCAGCAAATGTTGTTACTGGACTGACAAGTGGATCTAATGGAACTATTAGTACTATTGTATCTAACACCAGAGGAATTTTAGTAACGGGTGTTTCTAAAATGCAGACTAATGACCAAGGCGAGATTGCTGGGGATATAAATGTTCCTGCTGGTACGTTTAGGGCTGGTGACAGGATTGTACGAATCACAGACCATGCAAACAATGAACTGGCCACTACAACAACAGTTGCTGAGAAGTTATTCAAATCCAAAGGATTACTTCAGAATAGAGAAAAACTTATTATCTCAACGAGAGAACCAGTACTTAGAAGAGAATCTATTGGTGATGAGGGTGTAGTTACTGATACCACATCAAGGCAAACTAATCAGTCCAGTTGGATTAATCCAATGGCACAATCCATATTTGTTGACCCAAGTACATATCCAATGGGATTATTTTTGAAAGATGTAACACTATGGTTTAGTGGGAAAGATGTCAATCTTCCAGTCACAGTGCAGATACGGCCAATGGTGAATGGGTTCCCAAGTAGCTCTTTGATACTTCCATTTTCTGAGATTACTTTGAATCCAGATAAAGTTCAAACATCAGCTACTGCAAATGCTGCTACAAGTAATACAACGACTTCAACAACCTTTACGTTTGAATCGCCTGTATACTTAACACCTGATGAGTATGCAATTACTATACTTTCAAATAGCACAGAATACAAACTCTATACTGCTAAGTTTGGGCTGAATGCAACAGGAACTTCAAGAAAGATTTCCAAACAACCATTTGTAGGTTCATTTTTCCGTCCACAAAATGCTGGAACATGGGAAGCAATTGGTGAAGAGTTTGCAATGATGAAAATTAATAGATGTGATTTTACTGGAACTGGTGGAGCTAATAACTATGCACGATTCAATTCTCATGCTAATAGTGCTAGTGGAAATACGGCGAATGTTAATTACCAGACTTTCAAGACGACAACATCTACTATTCAGTTCAGTAACACAACAGCTGATTTCACATATAATTCAGCAAATACAGCAAACGCCTATGTTGGATATACAACATTTAGTACTGATCAGAATATTACACTTGCAAATACAAGAATGATGACCATGAACACAAATGGAATGTTCTTGATTAATTGCACAATGAGCACTTCAAATTCTCATGTATCACCAGTAATTGATGTAGACAGAATGAGTTTGATTACTATTGATAATGATGTAGATGATGCAGTTATTTCTGCAAATGATGTGACGGTAACATCTAGAGGTGCTGGTTATCAGAATACAGCACCAGGCTCTTATACTGCTACATTTTCTACACCAGATTTGGGGTCAAATACGGCTACAGTAAATGTACACATTGAGGTTACTCTTACTATTGCTACGACAAATACTAAATGTTTAGCCTCTGGAAATTCTTCATATACTGTAAACAATACTAATCCAGCACATTTCGTTATAGGTGAAGGTATAAGAACGGTCGCGGCTTCTCCGCTTAGTGATCCAACAACTCCAACCCAATCGGCAGCTACTGCACGAACTGGATTGACAGATGCCGCAATTGCTATAATTTCAGGTCAAAGATTTATTGATGACGACCCAACTAAAAATGTAAGTTCAATTACTGTTAGAACTAATGCGAATTCGTTTGGAGTATTTGCAAATGGTACATATATTCAGGCTGATGATGGGTCATCTGTGACCTCGGCACAAGCATTGACTGTATCTGGTGTAACTGGGTCAAATACATTTGCTATTATTGCACCTTCTGGTGGAGTTAGTGGGTTGGTAGCAAATGTGGTTCCGTGGCCTGCTAGTTCTGCAACTGCAGGGTCTACTGGTTCTGGATATTTGACAACTCCAACAATTACAATTTCTAGTCCGTGGGAAGGTACTGATGTTGCTACTGCAAATGTGACTGGAGAAGACAGTTCAACTGGTGGTAATATTAACACCAAATATATATCAAGACGAGTAACACTTGAAGATGGGTTTGATTCCTCTGATCTTAAAGTTATAATGAATGCATATAAACCGCTTGGAACAGGAATTCATGTATACTATAAAGTAAAATCAGATGAAGATCCTGAAGATTTTGATAAGAAGGGGTATGTGTTAATGTCTCAAGAAACAGCAAATAGTGTTTATTCACTCAGCGAAGAAGACACTAAAGAATTTGTTTATCAAACATCTGGTGAATCAATTAGTTATACATCTGCAAATGTAGAATATGATAAATTCAAAACATTTTCAGTGAAGATTGCATTGACTTCTAATAGTGCTGCAGTTATCCCCAAAGTTAGGGATATGAGAGCTATTGCACTAGATACATAATGGAAACTGTTCAGACGGAAAACCGCTCATTTGTGAGGGACATGCATTCAAAAGCCCTTCTCAATACAGACAGAATTGCACTTGAGAACCATAGACAAAGTATAAGAATTATTGAGCAACAAAGATCGGAATGGCAAGTAATGAAATCTAAAGTAGATGAACTAAATACTGTAAGAGAGGAAATACTTGAAATCAAGGTGCTTCTCAAAGAATTACTACACAAAAAGGAGTTATAACAAATGTCTGCAAACGTAGCATTATCAGAAACTTTTGACCAATGGAGAGTGAAGACTAATGAGCTTCTGGTCATAACTCAGACAGATGGCTCTCCTAATTTTGTCAAACTCACAAACGTAACTGATTCTACATCCAATACTACAGGGTCTTTTATTACTGCTGGTGGAATGGGTGTTACTAAGAGTGCGACAATTGGTGAAAACTTAAACGTACATGGTAATATCCATGCAAACGGAGCCATCTCTGCAGATGGTAACCTCACACTTGGAGATGCTGCCACTGATACAGTATCTTTTAGTGCTGACATCAATTCACATTTTATACCAGAAGCTAATGTAACTTTCAACCTTGGAAGTACAACTCAACATTGGGCAAATGTATTTGCTGAATCGGTAAGGGCCACTCAGGCTACAGATTCAGGACTTCCTGCAATATATGTTAACGGACTTGATCTTGATAAGAAATCTGTTGATATTGTTGCGGGTCAAACTACGGCAAATGGAGTAAACATTGTGGCTGATTCTCTAGTATCTGGATCGGCATTAACAGTCTCTGAAAATTCTTCGGATACTACGGCACGAAAAGTTCTATCTATAGTTCAAGATCACGTTGATGGTTATCAATCAACAGCACTTGATATTCAATCTGATGGTGGACGAAAAGGCATTTTCCTTGATAAAAATTATACAAACATTCTTGCCGCTTCAGTTTATGGTGCACAAATTGATTTAGATCAAACAGCAGCCTCTGGAACAGCAACAATAAATGTAACAGGACTTGACATTAATGTAGATGCTGCAGGTGGAGGTTCTAGAGTTGGAACTGCTATTGGTGTTCAATCGGTAGTGGCTACTGGTGGTACAAAAGCAGCAACGAGGTATGCTGGTATTTTTTCAGGTGGTAATACGGGATTTGGAACTACTACTCCTGATGCAATGGTGGATGTTGAATCTATTCTTGGTGCTCAATTGAGACTTGGATATTCTGGAACAGTCGGAACTACTTTTACAGTAGCATCTGGTGGAGCACTTACAATAAGTGGTACTACAACATTGGGTGCTGCTATTGTAACAACATTAGGAACTGGAGCGATTACAGGTACAGGAAATATTACTTCTGCATCTGGTTCACAAATTAGTGCAAACAATGCTACTCCACTTTCTGGAGCAGCACTTACAGCAGATGGAGCAATTGGAATCGGGGTTGAACAATCTACTCCTTCAGCTCCTGCTAATGGAAAAGGATTACTCTATACTAAAACAGATGGAAAAATTTATTGGAGGTCAACTTCTGGTACTGGAGTGGCTGTTGCGGAATCAGATTTGACAGCAGGTGGAGGTGGTGCATCTATTACAGAACAAAATGCATTTACAGCATCTCAATATTTTGATGACTATGCTCTGACTTCTGCAGCAACGATTTCATGGAATGCAAATATAGCTCAGGTTGCAACACTGACTCTTGGACACAATGCCACAATGGCGAGTGCTACGAATCATGCATCGGGTGGAGTATATATTATGAGAGTAACACAAGCTTCGGCTCCAAAAACACTAGCATGGTCAAGTGGTTATAAATGGCCAGGAGCATCAGCACCAATAATGACTGCAACAGCAGGATCGGTTGATATTTTCACTTTTGTTTCTGATGGGACATATATGTATGGGTCGTTCTCTGGCTCACAAAATTTTTAAGGTATGTTTGAATGGCAACATTAAAAAGTTCTACAATAGAAACTAGTGATGGCACGATATCTGCTGGCTTGAATATTACAAATGCGACTGGATTACAATTCACTAAAGCTGGGTATTTCCCTGTAACTTCACTGACTTCAGGTGCTACGGTAGCTTGGGATGCTGGGTCTAATCAATCAGCTACGCTCACCCTTGGACACAATGTTACAATCTCTGATGCAACAAATCATGCTGCGGGTGGANNTGGTTATAAATGGCCTGGAGGTTCAGCACCAACGATGACCGGAACAGCTAATAAAGTTGATGTCTTTACTTTTGTCTCTGATGGGACAAATATGTATGGTTCCTTTTCAGGTTCACAAAATTATTAATAGGTAATAAAGAATGAGTATACTTACATATCCTCTTGGATTTATCGGTGGTGGAAAAGAATTCTACAATGGCGTGATGGAGAATAGTTTGCTGTTTAATGATGATGCCACAAATCGTGGCCTCGTTAGTGTGTCAACCATGGCTGAGAGTAGCAATACAACCTGTACTAATAGTGTATGGCTCAAGAGGGGAAGAGCTGGGCAAGGGGAAACTCATGG
>LWDU01032689.1_pt1 | contig 24417 bp, 26 predicted proteins | sample 727161 | NCBI WGS metagenome assembly LWDU01 (sample SAMN04566230, study PRJNA314399) | hydrothermal vent metagenome | isolation source: deep sea hydrothermal plume seawater | place: Mexico: Gulf of California, Guaymas Basin | collected 2004-07-11
TAGCTTCTAAAGCTGCTATTTCAGCTGTTCTGTTTGAAACTTCTCCGTTTAATCGAGTAATTTCAGCGGAACTATTTGTTGCGTTTGATATATATGAACTAACTTCAGCAGTTAGGTTTGAAACATCTCCGTTTAATCTATCAATCTCAGCAGAATTATTTGTTGCGTTTCCCTGTAGTGCTGTAACTTCAGCTGTTAGATTTGAAATATTAGCTAAATAATTTGTTTCATTTGCTTGAGAAGCATTTAATTGATCTCGAGTTTGATTCAATTGAGCACTTGTAGCATTTAATTGATTCATTATCTCTTCCAGAGTTGGTCCAGAACTTTGATTTGTTGAGTTTGAATTAATAACATCTGGGATTGTTACATATGCAACCTGAGTTCCGTTTTGTACCCATGTAGCAATTGAACCTTCCATATCAATGTCTGCTTTGCTTACGCTTGTATTTGTCAATTCAACTTGATCTCCAGTAGTAATATCTACTGCGTAAACTGTTCCATTGTTTTCAATTTTAACCATTTTTCCGTCATCAACATCAAAAGTATTTGGAGTTAATCCGACAATTGAACTTCCAACTTGAGTTCCGTTTTGGTCAAAGGTGTATAAATCTACAGTTTGAGAATTTTGTTGGTTTTCGACACCAACATAAATTGAACCATTGGACATTTCAGCAAATTTAATTGCGCCGTTATGAATAACCGTTGCGTTTGCCACGTCATTTGAATCCACAAGAAGTAATCTTTCAAGAGTTCCGTTAGATGTACTTTCATTTGCTACAAATAAGTTCAAATCTCCGTCAATTCTAAGGTTTGACACAGATCCATTTGAATATACAGTTTGTTCATTTCCTGAAGCAATATTCTCTCGAACAGCTCCGCCGTTGTTTCCAGCTCTTAATAGCTGTTCCCCGTCTGAATCATGAGAAACATTATACCAAGTTGGTTCAGAACCTGAAGCATTAGATTCAACAGTTCTTAAGAACCCATTGCTATCCTTTGCCAATAATAAATAAGTTTGACTATTAATCATTTTGAAAGATGTACTTCCATTATCAATTCTAGCAATCTGATGTATCAACAGTTACAACCTTTCCATTTTCCTCAAAAACAATACGTGATCCATCCGTGATTGGAGTATCAATACTGTATCCTGCATCTGGAACTGTTTGAACTGTTTCAAATACGATTGGATTGTCAGTTAAGTGTTGAGCATCATCAATAAGGTTAGCATAAGCGCCAGTTAATAGACCAATTCCGGCTATTGCGGGAAAAGCAACCTTTTTCAGTGCTCTTCCTGCCATTGTAGCAGTACGACTAAAAACTGAAGGTTTTTGTGATTCAGCATTTAATCCAAATACATCCTCACCATCAAAAATTCTAGTATCAAGAGGTAAATCTCCTAATTTATGTTCACTTCGTATATCAAGTAAATCTTTACTATCTTCCTGTAAAAAATCAATCATTTCTTGTCTATAATTATCTTCCATTTTGAACTCACAGTTCTTTTAAAATTCTAGTGTAAAACATTTAAAAACCATTCGAAATGACACTACTTATCGGTGAAAGAATAAGCCTTATGTTAGCAGCTACTAACTTTTTAATTATTTCTAGCTAATCACTGAATAGTGGTGGCCAACAATTTTAACCTATAATCACATTAAAATAGCGTGGCAGAATCAAGTACTCCCGAACTAAAGAAGAGCATTTCGTTTAGCGTATTGATTCTTCTGGCAATCAACGCAATTATTGGAACTGGAATATTTTTCGTTCCAGGTATCGCTGCAGCAATAGCAGGACCTGCTTCGTTAATATCCTGGGTCGGAGTGGCAATCCTTGCAATGTTAGTTGCATCATGTTTTGCAGAACTAGTCGGCATGTTCCCGAAATCTGGAGGTGTCTATGAATATACTAAACAAGCTTTTGGAGAATTTGGTGGATTCTTAGTAGGTTGGACTTCTTGGATGGTTGCGAACGTAACAATTGCAATGCTGTCAATTGGTTGTCTGGAATATCTAACCGGTTTCTTTAATATGTCACAAATTCTAAAAATAGTAATCGCACTCGGAATTGTGGCATTAATCAACATCGTATCTTTCAGGGGCGTTGATCTATCCGTAAAAGTTCTTCTAATCTTTTCCATTGTTACAATAATGTCTCTTTGGACATTAATCAGTTGGGGAGTTTATTATTTCGACTTCGGAAATATTCAAATTATAAACTTGATGCCTCACATTGGAGAAAAGGGCTTAGTAATATCCCTTATCGTTGCAATGGTTTACATACTGGAAACCTTTTTCGGTTGGGAAACTGTAGCAAATCTTGCAGAAGAAACAAAAGACGCAAAACATGTAATCCCAAAAGTTATGATGTGGGGAACTCTTGCAGTAACGCTACTAGCTATTGGAGTCGTTTCTATTTCTTTGGGTGCCGTCAACTGGGAAGTTCTGGCAGCTTCAAATGCCCCACTAACTGAGGTAGCAAATGCAATCATGGGGACGACCGGTGGAAAAATAATGACTCTATTGATCTTCCTGAATATCTTTGGTGGTGCAGCAGCATGGATTATTACTACACCAAGACTAATTTTTGCATTAGCACGTGACGGACTTCTACCAAAAGCACTACAAAAAATTCATCCAAAATATCAAACACCTTATATTGCAATCATTGTACAAGCAGTACTCTCGGGACTGATAATCATTTCTGGATCCTATACACTTCTATTGGAATTGGTACTACCGCTCGCAATCTTCATGTACTCAATGGTTGTAGTAAGTGTAACTATACTCAGATATACTCAACCAGATACTGAAAGAACATTCAGAGCTCCTTTTGGAAAAGTTATGCCAGTCGCACTCGGAATGGTATTAATGTTCTTGCTTGGCGGAATTGAACCGATAACTACTGCAACCGGTGCAATGTTTGTTGCTCTTGGAGTACCCCTATATTTAATGAGAACTGTTGAAAGTAAACCACTAATTGTTCAGAAACTTCTTGACACTTCCGCAAATCTACAAAAGTTTTCGTACAAATTATTCGTAAAACCAAAAACTCATAAATACATTTTGAAACATTTTGAAGGATTTGAAAATCGAAGAATATTAAATATGGGTTCAAGTTCTGGTGAACTAACAAAGGATTTATCCAAATTAGTTGGAGCTCAAGGTCATATTATCGCAACGGACGTTTCAACAAACAATTTACACAACGCAACAAAATTGGCACAAAAGCACGGATTACAAAATGTTGAATTTATTCTTGAAAATTCTGATTCAAGACATAACCTTCACAAAAATGTCCACACAATACATGGTGCAACTTCCGTAGGGCTCCTAGGATATTTACCTGAACCTGAAAAAGTTTTACGCACATTAAATTTGAGAATGGCTCATAGAGGTAGGATTTATTTCATAGATTATGATAAAGTTTTCAAAATTTTCAGAGCTCCAGCGTGGTTGCAAGAAGACAGTAAAATTCACAAAACTTTCGAGGATGCAGGATTCAAAGTAAAAATTTGGAGAAATAAAGGATTCTTCTGGGAAACAATTCATATTGCAGGCTGGAAAGTTAAGTAATAATCCTTTGCCACCTCGCAAAGTTTATAATTATCTCTCAACAACTTAAACTATGCCGAAAGAGTTGGATAAAAGACCAGACTACAAGAAAATTGAAGCCAAGTGGCAAAAGTTTTGGAGAACAAAAAAGATTTACAAATTCAATCCACACTCCAGAAAACCTGTGTTCTCAATAGATACTCCCCCACCTTACATTTCTGGAAGATTGCATATGGGGCACGGTGCATCTTATACAATGTTTGAAACAATTGCACGTTTCAAAAGAATGACTGGACACAATGTTTTCTTTCCTATTGGTTTTGATGATAATGGATTACCAACTGAACGATATGTTGAGAAAAAATTAGGAATAAAATCAACAAAAATGTCTCGACAAAAATTCATAAATATTGCTCTAAAAGAAACTGAAAAACTTGAAAAATCCGCAAGAGAAACTTTTGACAGATTTGGACACTCATATGATTGGGATTTATTCTATTCAACAATTTCACCTCGAGCAGCAAAGGTTGCTCAGAAATCTTTCTTAGACTTACATCGAAAAGGAAGAGTTTACAGGTCAAGTGAACCTGGATTATATTCTATTGCAGGAAGAACTGGAATATCTCAAGCAGATTTAGAAGAAAAAGAACAAACAACTTTCTTGAATTACATTAACTTTAAAGTTGGGAATTCAAACTTACAAATTGCAACAACTCGGCCAGAATTAATTCCGGCATGTGTTGCAGTTTTTGTTAATCCACGACACCCAAGATATGGTAAATTCGTTGGAAAACACGCAACAGTTCCACTAACTGGAGAACAAGTTCCAATCTTAGCAGACAAAGATGTGAAAATCGATTTCGGAACTGGAGCATTAATGGTTTGTACTTTCGGAGACAAAATGGATGTAGAATGGTGGAAGAAATACAAACTTCCTTTGAAAGTTATTATTGGGCGAGACGGTAGATTAAATGAAGAAGCTGGAAAATTCGCAGGATTAACACTCGCAGAAGCAAGAAATAAAATCCTGAGTCAACTTGATCGAACCGGACTTCTAAAAAATCGAGATAAAATAAAACAAACAGTTCAAGTTACTGAAAGATATGGAGATAAACCAGAATATCTAATTCTTGAGCAGTGGCAATTCAAAGTCACAGACTTGAAAGCTAAACTTCTGAAGAAAGCAAGAGAAGTTAATTGGACTCCAAAACATTATTACAACAATCTGAGAAACTGGACTGAAAATCTTCAATGGGACTGGGTACTTTCAAGACAAAGACATATTGGAATTCCAATTCCTGTTTGGTATGATGAACAAGGAAATGTAATTCTACCTGAAGAAAACGAACTACCTGTAGATCCAACCAGCCACAAACCAAAAAAACACAAAGGAAAGAAACTAAGAGGAGAAAAAGATGTATTTGATACTTGGATGACTTCTTCACTTACTCCTGAGATTGCAATGGGTTGGGCAGAAAATGAGAAAAACTTCCTAAAAAACGCACCAATGAGTTTGCGTCCACAAGGTTTGGACATTATCAGAACCTGGACATTCTATACTTTGTTAAAATCATTAATTCATCACGACAATGTTCCATGGAAGGATATCGTAATTAATGGAATGGTTCTTGATCCGCACGGAAGAAAAATGTCAAAATCAAAAGGTAATGGGATTGATCCTCTTGAGCAAATTGAAAAATACAACGCAGACGCGTTCAGATATTATACTACGACAACACTCTATGGAGAAAATTCTCCTTACCAAGAAAAAGAATTAGTAAGAGGTACAAAACTAATGAACAAACTTTGGAACACTGCCAGATTTACATTCATGAATTTTGACAAAACACCTACAAGAAAACCAAGAACCTTAGAGCTTGAAGACAGCTGGATTTTAGCAAAACTTGCAAGAACTCAGGAAAGATATCTAGAATATTTCAATAAATATCAAATCAAACAAGCTCGGCAAGAACTTGAAGATTTCTTCTTGAAAGATTTCTGTGACTTCTATCTAGAAATGATAAAAAGTAGAATGTATGGTAACAACAAACAAACAAAATATTCAGCTCAGTGGACAACTTACAGAACACTTTATGCAATCCTTCAAATGTTTGCTCCGATTTTTGTACACTTAACTGAAGAACTTTATCAAAATCTTTCCAAAAAGGAAAAGAAAACAAATAGTATTCATCTAACTGAGTACAAGACTCTTGGAATCAAAGATTCAAAATCAGAAGCACTTGGAGACTTTGCAAAGAATATGATTTCAGAAATTAGACAATGGAAACAATCCAATAAAATCCGACTTGGAGATGTTGTCGAACAAATTAAAATCGAACATCCTCAAACATTAAAGATCAAACAAGCTTCTGATGTTATTTGCCGAACAACACGAGTAAATGAAATACTTCTAAAACGTGGCGGAAAACTAAAAATAAGTAATTAAGATTTCAAAGCAGTTCTTGCATGTTTACTATAGAATGTGTAGTGAATACTGTGATGTCCCCTGTTATTTCGAGTTAATGGATGCTCAAAGAACGCCATACCTTTCAAAACTCTTGGAATTCTTGCAATAGGTCTAAACATTTTTCCAAACATTCCAACTCGAGAAGTTCTTCCGACTACTTCAGCTTCTCGAACTAATCTCACTGCCTCATCAGCTCCGCGAAGTTCATGTAAGACTCTCTGAGTATCTGCGATTCCGAGTTCCACAGGTGCTAATCGAGTAATTAAATATAATTCCTCAAAGATTCTGAACAAAATCATAAATGGAAACACTGCAATTATATCGAGCCAGTGATGTCTAAGAAAATATGCTTTATCCTTGGCTCGGCGATATTTAAACCAAACATCGAATCCCAAAACAAAGGTTATCAAAAATACTTCCAAGAATATAATTATGTCTTCGTAGGTATGAAAAAATTCTGGAAAAACAAATCCACCAATAAAGTGAACTAAAATAAACGCAATTGAATAAGGCACCAGCTTATCGATTATAATTTCGAATTTTACATGCGCCTCAGCCATAAATTCAAAACTCATAGATTATATTTAATAGTAACTCTTTTATTCATACTCTCCAAGTCTTACCATGGATGACAAAAAACGTTTTTCTTTACAAAAACAAATCAAAGAGTTGTCAGAAAAGCGAGCGAGACACACAGAATTAGTATCGGTTTACATACCTGCAGGTTTCAATATCCAAAAAGTTATAGATCAAATTGATTCTGAAGCATCAACTGCACGAAATATTAAATCTTCATCAACACGAAAAAACGTAACTGCTGCTTTAGAAAAAATGTCTCGGGAATTGCGAAATTTGAAGAAAACACCTCCACACGGCTTGGCTGCATTTTCAGGAAATGTTTCAACAAGAGAAGGGGTTCAGGACATTCAATTCTGGTCAATTGAACCAGATAATGATATTTCGGTTCGAGTTTACAAATGTGGACAAGGATTTTATTTAGAGCCACTTGAAGACATGCTTAAACATAAAGAAGCATATGGAATTGTCCTTTTAGATAGAAGAGAAGCAAATGTTGCAATTCTAAAGGGTAAAAGTATCAACACAATTCATACGTTCTCTTCCGCAGTTCCAGGAAAGTATAAAGCCGGTGGACAATCTGCGGCAAGATTCGCAAGAGTTAGAGAAAATCTTGCACGAGCATTTTATCAAAAAGTTGCTGACACAGTAAATACTGAATTTAATCCTCAAGTTACTCCTTTGAAAGGAATTTTGATCGGAGGTCCGGGACCTTCAAAAGAAGAATTCTATAATGAAAACTTTCTGAACCAGGAAATAAAAGACAAAGTTATTTCTGTTGTAGATATTGGTTATGTTGGTGATCAAGGACTACATGAATTAGTTGAAAAATCTCAAGACATTCTAGCAAATCAAGCAATCGTGAAGGAAAAGAAAGCAGGAGAAAGATTCTTCAGAGTTCTAGGAAAAACTCGAGACTTGGCAACCTATGGTGAAGAAAAAGTTAGAAAAGCTATAGAAGCAGGAGCAGTAGATTTAATGTTAATAACAAGTTCAATTGATGAAAATAAAATTGAAGAACTTGCAGCACTGGTTGAAAACCAAAGCGGAGATTGGATTATTCTCGACAAAGATGGAAGAGATGGTAAAACTCTTGACGGTCTTGGTGGACTCGGAGCAATTCTGAGATACAAACTACAACTATAAAAACTTTGAACGAATAGAATTTTTATGCCAAAATTATCTCTGGCCGCAATGTCTAAATTAATGAAAGACTCTGGAGCTCAAAGAGTTTCAGATTCAGCTAAGAAAAAACTGCGAGAGATTTTAGAAAGTAAAGCAATCGAAATTACAAATGAGGCAATAAAATTTGCAAAATATAGGGGACGTTCAACGGTTCAGGCAGAAGATATTGAAAAAGCATTAAGATAACTTTTTAAATCTCTCTATCTATCAAATTTTATGTCAGACGTTACTATGGCCGAAATCGGCAAATTAAAAGAAGGTCGTTACATTGTTGTTAATGGAGAACCTCATATTATTACAAACATGCAAAAGTCAGCACCAGGTAAACACGGTCACGCAAAATACCGAGTAGAAGCAAAAAACATGTTTACTGGAAACAAAACAGTTATCGTTATGACTGCTCACGCTCATATAGAAGTTCCAAACTTGAGAAAACAAAAAGCAAATGTTCTTTCAGTTTCAGGAACCTCAGCACAAATCATGGACATGGAAAACTATGAAACATTTGATCTTGAAATTCCAAAAGAACTTCAAGAACAGGTCGAAGCAGGAAAAATTATTCTGTATTGGCAAATCATGGGTAAAAAAATCATGAAGGAAATAGTAAAGACATAAAATGAAAATACCTGAAGCAGAAACCAGATTATTCAATAGAAGATTTGTATGTAGAAAGTGTAAGCACAAAGTTCGAGCATCCGCTTCAAGAATCAAAGAAAAAACAATTGTTTGTCCAAAATGCCAATCTAGAAATTTCCGACCAAAGAGTAAGGAAAAGAGAGTAGCAGCTTAATTAATATCTTCTAAGCTAGTTCCTTTTTGTAAGTCTAAATTATTATGTTCTCTCCAAGTTAATAGCAGAGATTTACCAAGTTCAGTAAGTTCTCTCACTGTTTTTGAATAATTAGTTGTCAAATTTAATATCTTTTTTAAATTCCAAGTTAATATCAGAGACTTACCTAGCGCAGATTCAAAACTTAATTGCAAGTGTTGATCGCTCGAATTAGATTGTTTTTTATTTAGTTTTGTGTTTGCAGCCAAATAAGTTTCACCATCTGAAGCGGCAGTAAACTAATCTTCTGATGAAATTTCTCTTTCCCCAGAACTATATTGTTTTAGCAATTCTTCAAGCTCAGCCTTTCCATCAATAAACATAAAATAATCTCCAATCTTAAAACTTTTAAACGCACCCAATAAGCTAACTTATGAAAACTGAGTCACTTCCAGTCATGAACATTGGTTTAATTGGTCACGTAGATCATGGTAAAACAACTTTAACTTCTGCGCTATCTGGAAAGTGGACTGATACTCACTCTGAAGAATTGAAGCGAGGAATTACAATCAAACTTGGTTATGCGGATATTGAAATCAGAAAAGACAAGAAAGGTAATTTTACAAATAAAGAAAAAGTTGACGGAAAGAAAACTGAACTTATTCGAAAAATATCTTTGGTTGATGCACCAGGACACGAAACATTAATGGCTGTAATGATTTCAGGCGCAGCAATTATGGACGGTGCAATTTTAATGGTTGCAGCAAATGAAGACTGTCCACAACCTCAAACTCGTGAACATTTAACAGTTCTAAAAATTCTGGGTATCAAAAACATAATCGTAGTTCAAAATAAAGTTGACTTGGTAAAACAAGCTGATGCAAAGAAACATTACAAACAAGTTGAAAAATTTGTAACTGACACCTTAGGATTTGAAGTTCCAATTATCCCGATGTCTGCTCAAAAAGGAGCAAACCTTGATATTTTAATTGAAGCAATTGAAGAATTTATGCCGACACCAAAAGAAAAAACAAAGTCAGACTCTTCATTCATTGTCGCACGAAGTTTTGATATTAACAAACCAGGAACAAAAATTCAAAAACTAAATGGTGGAATTTTAGGTGGAACCATAACGGGTGGAAAATTCAAAGTAGGACAAGAGATTGAAATTTCTCCAGGATTTAAAACTGAAAATAAAGGTGTCTCAACTTGGACACCAGTAAAAACAAAAATTAAGAACATCGTATCTGGAAACAAATCAATTAGTGAAAAGGGACCGGGAGGTTCAGTAGCAATTGAAACTGAACTTGATCCTGCACAAACAAGAACTGACTCTCTTGTTGGAAATATTATTGGAGCTCCAGGAAAAACTCCTGAAATTATTAATAATTTGAAACTTGAACCTCACTTATTTGATAAAGTTCTTGGAGCAAAAGAAGATTTGCCAATTGAGTCTATTAAAATGCATGAACCTCTAGTTCTAAATGTTGGAACTGCAACAACTTGGGGAATGGTTAATCAAATTGGAAACACAACTATAATAAACCTAAAACGCGCAATAGCAATAAACGCTGGAGCTAAAGTCGCGATCAGTCGAAAGTTTGGAAGTCGATGGCACTTAATCGGTTGGGGAGAAGTTAAATGAATAACAAAGGACGATTAATGAGATTAGTATTACTTATTGCTGCTGTAGTGGGAATCGCAATCTATGCAGACATAATTGTACACGGGGTCAATATTTTATGAAATTGAAGAAAAAGAATATTAAGAGCTTATCAATTGCGCTAGCAGTAGTACTTGTACTTGGCTTTGCAATGACTACTATAATTTTCAAAGCAGATCCAGCAAAATTAGAACTTGCTCAATGTCTAACTGATAAAGGTGTAAAAATGTATGGCGCCTTTTGGTGTGGTGCTTGCGCAAGTCAAAAAGATCTATTTGGTCCAGCATTCGATGTAATAAATTATATTGAATGTGATGAAAGAGGAAAGAATCCTCAACCTGAAGTATGTAAACTTGAAGGTATCAGCGGATATCCAACTTGGAGTATTAACGGGCAAAAGTCCACAGGAGTTCAACCTCTTGAAAGTTTAGCAACCGCTACCGGTTGCGAATATCAAGGTTAATAATCATGGCTTTCCAATTAATAGGTGCACCAATTGCATTATATCCTGAATTTGAAACTGGATCAGCAGACAAAGCTGTCGCAGCACTTAGAAAAGAGTTGGGCTTAAAATTTCCGGGATTAAGATTGAATAATTTTACTCAGGAACAAGCTAATGATAAAATCCGAAACAAAGCCAAAGCAATTTGGAAATCTGGATTAAAACCTTTCTTTATTGGCGGAGACCACTCAATTACTTTACCAATTTTACAGGGAAACATAAAACCTTTTGATGTTTTCTGGTTCGATGCACACGCAGATGCGTATGATGTTTACAAAGGTTCACTTAGTCACGCAACAGTTTTGAGAAGAGTCTCAGAATTACATCATTGTAGAAATATTTACTTAATCGGATATCGATTTAAAAAAATCAAAGAAGAAGTTGAGTTCTTAAAAAAATCTAAAAGAGTTAAAGTAATTAAAGTAAGTGAAATCAAAAAAATGCGATCCAAACGATATTATGTTACAATTGATATCGACGTTCTTGATCCAGTCTATGCCCCGGGAGTAGATCATCCTGTTCCAAAAGGTATGCGACCAAACCAATTAATCAAAGCAATTAGACACTTGAAGAAAGGAAATATTATTGGTGCTGATTTAGTTGAAGTAGTTCCTGACAATGATTACACTGGAATCACAACTCACAACGCCGCAGAAATCATAAAAGAATTCTTAGAATAATTTTTATACCTTTAAGCTATAGTTAATTTATGAAATCTATCCGCACTATTATCCTCGGTGCAGCAGGGAGGGACTTTCACAACTTTAACACATTCTTTAGAAACAATGATAACTTTCGAGTAGTCGCGTTTACAGCAACTCAGATTCCAAACATTGACAACAAACGATATCCCAATTCTTTAACTGGAGAACATTATGGTCAAGGAATTCCAATATATCCTGAATCACTTCTTCCAGAATTAGTAAAATCATTAAAAGTTGATTTGTGTGTCTTAGCTTATTCAGATTTACCAAATCAAAAAGTTATGGAAATTGCCGCCGGAGTTCAAGCACTTGGAACTGACTTCATGCTATTGGGACCTAAATCAACACAATTGAAATCAAGAAAACCTGTTATAGCAATAACTGCTGTTAGAACTGGTTCAGGAAAATCACAAATAACTGATTATGTTGCAGAATTCCTAACAAAAATTAATGTAAAATATACTGTTGTCCGTCACCCAATGCCTTACGGAAATCTAGAAATGCAAAGAGTTCAAATTTATAATAATCTTGAAGATTTAGATCGGTACGACGCAACGATTGAAGAAAGAGAAGAATATGAAAAACACTTAGTTAAAGGTAGGACTGTTATCGCAGGAATTGAATATTCTGAAATTCTAAAGGCAGCTGAATTACGTTCTGAAATAATTTTGTGGGACGGAGGAAATAATGACTTTCCATTTTTCAAACCAGATTTACATATAACGATTGTTGATCCGCTAAGGGAAAATCACGAACTACTTTACTATCCCGGACTTACAAATTTAATGACTGCAGATATTGTCGTAATTAATAAAGAAAACACAGCAACCAACGCTCAAATTCAAAACGCAATTGAGAACATCAAGATAATGAATCCAAAGGCAAAAATTGTACATACAGAATCAATTATCCAATTAAACAAAAAAATAAAACCAAGAACAAAGGCAATTATTGTAGAGGACGGTCCAACAACAACTCACGGTGGAATGACTTACGGTGCTGGATATCTTGCTGCAAAGCGAGCTAAGTTAAAAATTATTGATCCAAGACCTTACGCCGTCGGTTCAATAAAGAAAACATTACAAAAATATCCCAATGTAACAGAAATAATTCCAGCAATGGGATATTTCCCTAAACAACTTAGTGAACTAAAACAAACTATTGAACACTCTCATGCAGATATCGCAATAATTGGAACTCCCATTGATTTGTCAGAACTTTTACACTTAAACATTCCAAGTGTACGAGCAGAATATTTCATCAAAGAAAAAGGGACTGCACTCAAAAAAGAAATCTTAAAATTTGCAAGAAAAACTTAACTTAAAGCACTTCAAATCTCGACACAAAGGTGCGCTCATTCTAAAACATATAATTCAGAATATAAAAATCTCGTGGCCTAAGATTTATATACCTCTAAATCTCTTTTCTAACATGCTCGTCATAATAAATTTAGTCTACGCATTAGTTATTGGTATGGCTCACTTTGTTAGCGACAAAGTCGCAGAGCACAAACATTACCGAAAAGAGTTACGTTCGTTCGCAGCAGGATTATCAATTGCTTATCTTCTATTATATCTTCTTCCAGAACTTTACGGCGGAATAAAAGAATTTGAAAGAACTCTTTTCTTATTCGTACTACTTGGAGCAATGGCATTCCACATTGTTGAGAAATATATTTACCAACACGAAAACCGAGACAAAAGAATCTTTGATCTTAGAGTATTACATGCAGTTGCATTCTTAGTTTATCATATTGTAATTGGTATTATGCTAGTATCGATAAATGCTGCCAGCAGCGTTGGAGGAGTATTATTCTTCATTCCAATTTTATTCTACACTCTCGCAAGCCAAGTCTCACTTTCCAATTTACATGCTCACGTAACTGAAAGATTATTTCTGAGAATGTTACTTTCAGGTTCAACATTATTCGGAGTTATTTTCGCATCACTGGTCGTAGTATCACAAACACTCCACTACTCTTTGCTAGCTTTCATCGCAGGAGCATTACTCTATAACGTAATGGTTGAAGTTGTACCAAAAGAAAAAGAAGGAGATATTTTATTCTTCATCTTCGGTTCAATATCTTATATAATTTTAATTTTCTTACTGGGTGGATTCTAAGAAACTATTCTATGGACTACTGCACCACTTGCCAATAATCCAAGTCCGCTCAAAATTACAAACATTGGTAATTGGAGAAGTAAAAACAAAGAAGATACTAAACCTAATACTGCTGGAACCGGAACTTTTCTGATTGAGAATGGAACTCTGAAACCTTTAGTGTAAGGTTTTATCTCTTTAACTCGCATAACAATTAATGCAGCATTAACTAAAATAAATGTAGCAAAAACAGCAAAGTTTGTTATCTCTGCAACCGTTCCAATATTACCAATCAAACTAAAGCAAATTGAAACTGCTGCAGTAAATATAATTGCAATATATGGTGTCTGTCTCCACTTAGACACTTTGGATAAATTAGATAATTTCTTGTAGTTCTTACAAATTCCATATATTTGCCTTGAAGCTCCAATCAAAATTATAAGAATGGTATTTCCAGTTGAAAATAAAGCTATAATCGAGAGTGCTAAGAAGGCATAGGCGCCCAAGGCAACTGCTGCAACATCAGCAAGGGGCGCAGTTGAAACTGCAAGTTTATCCCAGCTTAATATACTAACTACAGAGATTGCAACCAAAATATAAATCACCGTTGAAATCAAAATTGAAAGGAGTATGGCTCGCGGAACAGTTTTCTTTGGAGTTCTTGTTTCCTCTGCCAGCTTGACAATTGTTTCAAATCCAATAAAGGCAAAAAATACCAATGCTGCAGCAGAAATAACTCCTCCGAATCCATTTGGCATTTCCATATAATTTACCGATCCAATTTTTCCAAGTCCGATATAAATAATAAACAATAATCCAAAAGTTTCAAGGAACGTAAACAAAATATTCAACCACGCTGCTTGCTTAATTCCCCAATAGCTGATGAATGAAAATAGAATAATCGTTGCTATAGCAATTGCTACAATTCCAAAATCTAAATATGAAAATAATCGCACAAAATATCCTGCAAAACCTAAAGCCACAGCGGCAGCAGAAATTAACAAAGTAAAAACCATCATCCACCCTACGACAAATCCCCACCTTTCTGAAACCGTTCTCTTGACATAATCATATTCTCCTGAGTCATCAGAAAATCTTGAACTGAATTCAGCATAACTCAGTCCAGTAAAAATCGCAACGATTGATGCGATAGCAAAACTCATCCACACTGAGTTTCCAGCAATACCTGTCGCAGCACCAATCAGAACATAAATTCCAGCGCCGAGAATAATCCCAACACCCATTAAAGTTGTTTCGAATAAACCAAGTTCTCTTTTCAGTGCTGGCATAATTAACATCTCTACCGAATAATATAAGCCTTTATGCTAATTTCAAACCGTCAATTCTAACAGTAGGAAGCTCAACCGCAGTAGGAACATTTGGGTTAAGTATTCTTTCTTTGGTATTTGAGCAGTCTGAAAATCCTGACAAAATTTTCAGCATATCATCCGAAATCTTAACTTGTCTAACTGAACCAATTATGTGACCTTTGTCAATAACAAATGCAGCATCTTTTGATTTTAGAGCCAATTTTCCATTAGTACGCTTTGCATTCCTAAAATTTGTAATCAATAAACCTTTGTCAACACCTGAAATAATTTTAGCTCGAGAACGCTTTCCAATCGGGACGACAAAATTTAAAGGATTGTGGACAATGTTTTTCAAAACACCTGAAGAAATTATTTCAGTTGCTCGAGTTGGATAACCATAACCATCAAATGGAGCTGAGCCCATTCCTCCTCGAAGATTTCCAACATCATACATAGTTAGTCCTTCACTTCCAACGGATTTGCCAACTCGTCGTTTCAAGAACTTCTGAGCATGACCAAATTCATTAATAATATATGAAAATGCAAGAGGATCAAGAATCAAAGAATATTCGCCGTGTTTGAATTTCTCCGGTCCAACAGATTGCTTAGCAAGCTCCAATATTTCACCAATTTTCTGACGGTAATTGAATTCTCCCAAATTTGATGAGGAGATCACTTTAGTAGCTGAAGCATCATTAACAAATGCCCTCATCGACATACTCAATTTTGACGTATCATAATCAAAGTCTACACCTCCTGACGTCACAAGTCTAATATTTGAAGCTCCATGTGTAAATGTTCCACCTATATTGTCAGCACCATGCTGAAAGGCTAAATCAATTGCATCATTCAGAAGAATTGTTCCATCAAAATCATTCAACTTAGAATCATGACGATTACTAACCTTTCTATATTTTGGAGATTCTAAAACACCTTTGAAATTTGAATCCTTTCTCAAACCCATAGTCAACGTTTTGATTTGCGAATCCAAATCCCCTCTGAGATTAAAATCTAAAGTCTTAATTTTATCTCCGCGACTAAACACTGCGCGTAAAGAATCTCGAGAACGTCTTCTTGAAGTAATCTTAGTATCTTTGAATTTAAGGGTAACATCCTTACCTACTTCCGAAATTAGAGCAAAATCTCCCTTTTGCTTGGAAAGTTTTCCAGCAATATAATCTTGAGATTCATGAAAAGCCATACCTTGCGTGCGGAGTAAAATATATATAAGTTCCCATTGCTGAGTGAGAACAAACTTATTTATTTAAACAGACATATTACCCATATGCTCAACTTAACTATACGTGGAAACATTCGACCCGAGTTCGTAAAAGCAGCATTATTTGACATATATCTGAAATGGCGAATTCCTGGAAATATTGAAGAGATTTTAGTGATTGATAATCCAAAATATTTCAAAGAAATCGAAAAACGGATTCCGTTAAATCTTCGGAAGGAATTTCGAGAAACTTATTTTGACGATCCAACCTCGATGTCAATAACTGCAGGAAAATTTGACTTAATAATTATAAGCATAAGTTCAACTACTGAAAAATATCTCCGAACAAATTCCAAAGCACTACAGGGAGTTATGTCTCATGAATTGATGCATGTAGTTCAACGAAGAAGAGGACTGGACCGAAAAGTTCGTGCGGATGCAATTCGCGCATACAAAGAATTTGTACCAAAAATAAAGAAACTCTATAAATATATGGACAGGGATCACGTGAATCAAATCTTCGCAGAAGTTGGAAGACAATCAAACTTCGTATTAAAGGATCTATATGCAAATGACGAAATAATTAAACTAGGTTTGGGTGATGGAATCTTAGCAGACTATTCAAACTACTACGTAATAAAGGGAAAAACCTTATCAAGTGTAAGTTACGTAAAAAGCGGACATAAAAAAATTAGAAAAAAACCAGGTAAGGACATCTATGATTCAGTAAATTATATTCTTGGTTTAATGCCAGTAATCGTTCCTTTCGAGAGATGGTATTTAAAAAATAAAAACAGGTCAACTAGAGCTATGCTTAATTATATCTATTCCAACTATGAAACGCGAATGAGACATTTGTCAAAAGAAATGGCGCCAGTGATAACTTACTCAATAAAAAATCTACGAGACACTTCAACCTTCAGAAAGAATTATTTCAAAAAAATATTCCAAGTCACAGAAAAATTAATTCGAGAATCACCCGAGTATGAATTCAAACGACAATAAATTTATTAATGAACTTATACATCAATCATAATGGCAGACAAAAAAGTTACAATCTACACAACCAATATATGTCCTTGGTGTATAAAGGCTAAAGAATTCTTTAAAGAAAATAAAATTTCATATAAAGAAAAAAATGTTCAAGAGACTCCAAAATTGGCAAATGAATTACTAGAAAAATCAGGTCAAATGGGTGTCCCCGTAATTACTATTGGCGACTCAGTAATAATTGGATTCAATAAAGAACGAATTAAGAAAGCACTCAAATTATAATCATGTCAGTAAATCCTTTCATTCAAGCACAAAAGCAATTTGACTGGGTAGCAAACCAGCTCAATCTAGACAAGGATTTGAGAAAAAGTTTAAGATATCCTCAGAATTTTATCCAATTTACTATTCGAATTCGTGGAGATAATGGAAAAATCAAAAGTTTTCCTGCTTTCCGTTCTCAATATAATAATGCTCTTGGACCTTACAAGGGTGGAATAAGATTTCACCCAGATGAAACTGCCGATACTGTTCGAGCTCTTTCCGCATGGATGACTTGGAAATGTGCACTGACGGGTTTACCTCTCGGTGGAGGAAAAGGTGGAGTAATTTGTAATCCGAAAGAACTTTCTGAAAATGAGCTTAAGAAAATAAGTCAAATTTATGCTCGAAAATTGTCAAAACATCTCGGACCTTGGAAAGATATTCCGGCACCAGATGTTTACACTAATGCTCAAACCATGGCTTGGATGTTGGAAGCTTACGAGAAAAAAACAAAACAATCTGCACCGGGAGCTTTTACTGGAAAACCTGTTGAACTTGGCGGACACGAGGGTCGAAATGAAGCAACAGGACTCGGAGTGGTAATCACCACGCGTGAAGCGATGAAACATCTCAAAATCAATCCTAAACAATCTACTGCAATAATCCAAGGATTTGGAAACGTTGGAAAATATGCAGCAAAACATTTTGAAAAACTTGGAGTAAAAATTATTGGATACTCGGACTCTAGTGGAGGAATATTTAACTCTCGTGGCATTAAATTTAAAGAGGCATTGAAATATAAAAATGAGCACAAAACTCTCAAAGATTTCCCGAACGCAAAGGCACTAACTAATAATCAATTATTGGAACAAAAATGTGACATTTTAGTTCCTGCAGCATTAGAAAATGTAATCACAAAATCCAACGCACATCACATTCAAACAAAAATTATTGCTGAAGGTGCTAACGGACCAACTACTGTTCAGGCAGATGACATTCTCTATAAAGATAGTGTATTCATAATTCCTGATTTCTTATGTAACGCCGGCGGAGTTGTTGGAAGCTATTTCGAATGGGCTCAAAACAATTCAGGAGATAACTGGACTCTAAAGAAATATAATAATCAACTTGATGAAGTTCTAACAAATGCCTTCCATACAGTTCTTGACACCTTCGAAACTGAGCACAAAATAAATATGCGACAAGCAGCATATATGGTTGCGGTCAAAAAAGTTGCAGACGCAATGAAACTTAGAGGAAGAGTTTAAAACTTTCACAACCAATTCTGAATCATGTCAAAAACATATTCTCCGAAAGAAAGCTTTTTTCATTACGTTAATCATGACTGGCTTAATAATACTAAAATACCTGATGATGAAGCTAGTTGGGGAGTCCACAACATGTTACGAAAAAACACTCAGAAAATGTTAATTAATGATATGAAAACTATCAAAGATAAAAAACTGAGCTTATGGTGGGCTCAATCAAATGATATGAAAAAACGAAACCAACTTGATTTAGAACCAATCAAACTTCTGCTAAATCTTATTGATAAAATTCAAACACGTGAAGACTTATGGAAAGTTGTTGCGCAATTACACAAAAACGGTACTGGACCGTTCTTTATGGTTGATGCTGAATCAGATTATAATAACCCAAATATTAATATTGCACATTTCGATCAGGGAGGACTGGGACTTCCAAACAGAGATTATTATTTGGATAAAGATAAGGAAAAAATAAGGAAAAAATATTTGATATTTTTAGAGCGCATATTTCAATATAGTAAAGACTTATTTCCTGGAACGTCTCCAAAAATCCAGGCAAAAGAAGTACTTGAATTTGAAACAGAACTAGCAAAAAAACATTTAGATAAAGAGCTTAGACGAGATCCAGAAAAAGTATATAATCCAATTATCGCAAAGAAATTAACAAATTGGAAAACTTATTTTGAGAGTATCAAAATTAATATAACTGAAAAAATAAACATTGAACATCCACCGTACTTCTCATTTCTAGAAAAAATAAAAGTAAATTCTGAAGTTATATCCTATCTTAGACTCCATACAATCTTGTCATTTACTTCTTGCGCAAGCCAAAAGATTTATGATATAACCTTTGACTTTTACGCCAAAGAATTAAGTGGTACAAAGAAACAAAAATCACTTGAAGAACGTAACATAATTTTAACAGGCGGATATTTAGGCGAATTGTTGGGGAAGGAATATGTTTCGAAACATTTCAGCCATAAAAACAAAAAAGAAATTGAAAAATTGGTTGTCGAACTTAAGAAATCTTTGCACAAAATCCTAACTGAATTAGAATGGATGTCTCCCAAAACAAAAAAGGAAGCTTTCAAGAAACTAAAAAATATGGGTGTAAAAATTGGTTACACTGACAAATGGCGAAATTATTCAAAACTCAAACTTGAAGATGATAACTTAATCAATAATGCAATTAGAATTAATAAATTTGAATGGGAAAAAATGAGAAGAAAATTCAATAAGAAAATTGACAAAACAACATGGTGGATGCACCCTTATGAAATCAATGCATACTATCACCAACTCCGAAATGAAATAGTCTTTCCAGCAGGAATACTTCAGTATCCCTTCTACAAACCGGGTAACGACGCAATTAACTATGGTGCAATTGGAAGTGTAATCGGACATGAAATCACTCATGGTTTTGATGATAAAGGAAGAAAATTTGATTCAGAAGGAAAACTTAGAGATTGGTGGACTATCGAAGATGCAAAAAAATACAATAGTGAAGCTGAAAAAATTATCAAACAATATTCAGACTTCAAGTTATATAGGAAAAATATAAATGGAAAATTTACACAAGGTGAAAATATTGCAGACGTTGGTGGAATAAAAATGTCTTATTATGCTTTCTTAAATTCTGGAAAAAGAAATATAGCTGACAAGAAAAATTTCTTCAAAGCATATGCTGTTTCATGGAAAAGTAAATCAACAAAAGAATTAATGATTCGTCAAATAGCAACAGATCCCCACTCTCCAGCAGTATTCAGAGTTGATGGAGTAGTTTCAAATCTAACTGAATTTTACGATTTATATGATATCAGCCCTGAGGACAAACAGTTCAACAAAGACCGTGTAAACATCTGGTAACTCAAGAAACTATTATAAATTCAAACCGCAACAACTCATAATGAAATATGATGTAATTATTATTGGTGGGGGAGCAGCGGGACTTGGCGCTGCACTTTATTCTGCACGTTATAATTTAAGGACTTTAATTATCGCAAAAGAATTTGGCGGAACGGGAAACATTGCACACCGAGTAGATAATTGGATTGGAGAGCCCGGAATTACGGGTCTTGATTTGATGGAAAAATTCATCAAGCACGTAGATGAATACAAAATTCCAAAAGTTGAAGCTGAAGTTACAAATATTTCAAAAATGTCAGACGGTTCTTTCTCAGTAAAGGCTGACAAAACTTACTATGGAAAAACTATAATTTATTCTCTTGGAATGAAACATCAAGAACTTGGAATTCCAGGGGAAAAAGAGTTCGCAGGAAAAGGAGTTCACTATTGCTACACTTGTGATGGTCCACTTTACAAAAACAAAAAAGTTGCTATGATTGGTGGAGGAGATTCCGCAGGTTGGGGGAGTGTGTTCTTGAGTGAGCATGCAAAAGAAGTTTACACTCTTGTGAGAAAACCGTTCATGAGAGCAGAACCAATTACAGTTTCCCAAATGGAAGACAGTCCAAAAATACAAATAAAATACAAAACTGAGGCAGTAGAATTTTTTGGAGACAAAATGATTCAAGGAATCAAACTCAAGAGCGGAAGAACAATGAAAGTTGATGCAGTATTTATTGAAGTAGGACACATTCCTCTTAGCGAAATGGTTAAACCTCTTAGAGTTAAACGAAATAATCACGGATATATTTTAGTTGATAATCACCAACGAACAAATTTGAAAGGATTCTGCGCCGCCGGAGACATTACAACTCAGCACACTCTAAAGCAATTTATCACAAGTGCAGCTGAAGGTTCAGTTGCAGCTGAAACTGTTTACAATTATCTAAAGAACAACAAGTGGTAACTCCGTTACACGGGTTCTTCAAATAAGTTATGAACGAAAAAGTTTCGGCAGAGTAAAAACTCGTCCGACAATTTCTGATTTAGTAATGGACATATCTTTATTTGGGTGTTCATTATCACCTTTTAAGAAAATTTTATCATCTTCAATTTTGTGAATGCGTTTAATTTTGAAAGAATCATTATGTTTGGCAACAACTAGTTTGCCTTCCTTTAATTTGAAAAATTTTAAAACAAATATAAGATCTCCAGTGTAAAGTCGAGGTTCCATACTCGAGTGCTTAACTCTATACAACATATTGCGAATACGAGCCAAACTTTAAAAACAAAACTAAATGACTTGATTATTCTACTGCATCCTTCGGATAACAAACATATCTTGGCTTCAACGCCTCAATTAATTCCTCATCAGTATACTCCTCAAGAGTTTTACAATCTTCGCACTCAGGACAAGGTATTGACTCTGGACATACAATAGCTGGACATTCTGGAACGCTTGGAATTTCAATAGTTACTGGTTCAGGAATAATTACTGAGTCTACTCCCATTCCATGACCGACAACGCCTCCAACTGCACCAACAATAAGTAAAGCAGTCAGAGCTTTTCCAGGTAAAAAATTCATCGCAAAATCTACAAAATCTACAATTCCAAAAAACGTTCTTTCATCTCTTCTCTTCTGTTTAGAACTTTTGGCCATACAAAAATTATAACTTATAGATATATAAAATTTCGCAAACTCACAATGTTTTAATACCTTCTCAACTAAACAAATATATGGCAGATCCCAAGAAAAAGAAAGATTTGATGGAGGAGATAAACAAAACTCTCAAGTCATATAGAAAGGGTACGCCTGAACAAACCGCCGAACAAGAAGAATAGTTTAGCCTTTCAAAAACCTTAAAAGACTCTGAAACACTTTTATACATGGCCAAATACCGTATCGAAATTGATCTCGAAACATGTATTGGAGCATTTACTTGCGTCGATGTTTATCCTGAACTTTGGGAACAAGGTGACGATGGAAAGGCACATATAATTGCTGAAGGCGTGGTCAAAGAAGATGGCCGAGAATATGTAGAACTCAATGACAAACTCATTGATGTTGAAGCAGCAATACAATCACAAAATGTTTGTCCAGTACAAGCAATCAAAATAACAAAACTGAAATGAAAACTGAAACAAAACAACTAGTTACAAAAGATATGACTATAGGTGATATTCTCAAAAACCATCCTGAAGCTGTAGAAATTATGCTATCTTATGGTCTTCATTGTGTTGGATGTCAGGTTCAATTTTGGGAAACTTTAGAAGGTGGATGTCTTGGACACGGTTTTGATGAAAAGAAAATCAACGATCTTGTCAAAGATATTAACGCAGCAATTACTGAAGTTCCAGAGGGAAAAGAATTTTACGCAACTCCGAGAGCAGCTGAAAAATTAAAGGAAATGGCTGAAAAAGATAACAAACCAGCCATTTTGAGAATTGATGTTGTTGCTGGTGGATGCGCAGGTTTCAAATACAATTTAGATTTTGACGAAGAAAAGCAATCTGACGTTCGAATTGAATCTCAAGGTATTAGCTTCGTAATGAATAAAGAGTCTGAAAAACTAGCAAAGGGTGCAAAAATAGATTACTTAGATACTTTGAATGAAAGTGGATTCAGAATCTCAAATCCTAACGCCGAAGAATCATGCGGTTGCGGTAAAAGTTTTAATTAAAGTTCAAAATCTTCTGAATAAGGTTTACCATTAAATCCAGATTTGAAACATCTTCCTATTTCAAAAATAGTATGTTCTACACCTAGATTACTAAGATTGGTATCTTCATTAGAAATTACTTTGTATAAATCTCGCATATTAGTTGTATCAGAATCTCCTAGTTGCATTCCTTTAACTACTGCTAAAGCACCTTGGTCAATAATGTATGCTTTATTTGCATCAATTACGAAGTTATCATCATGGAAATCTGCCATAAAAATTCCTGATCCATTCAATCTTCCAAGAGTCCAAGCTAAATGTTTCAATGAATCAAATCTAACATCCGTTAGATCACCATATGTTTCACCTGGAGCATATTTTGTAATTAGAAATTCATCATCAATATGTTCAATTCTAGAAACTCCAACCATCGGTTCTTTGGGAATTCTTTTATCAACTGATTCAACATAATCTAATATATTATCAAACTCTGAAGTTGAATATCCTTCTTCATATTCAAGATATTGTGCTTTGACTCTACTATCTAAAGTACTTCTCCATAATTCATTATCTCTTGGAATCTTAATCATCCATGCGCCATCTTGAGGTGAAGAATCTGAAGGATATACTCTGAAAGCTTTGAAATCTTGAGTACGTTCTTTAAGAATTCGCTCGTATCTCCAAGAGCCATAGTTTCCAGTTTTTTCACTTAAAAAGTCTTGAACGTCGGATGCGATATCTACTGGAAGGAGGATTTTATCTAGTTCATCAGGTGATGCTTCTCCTGCATTGTGTATTATTCTCATACTAAAATTCCTAAATTTTGGTTTAAAAACCTTTTGAATAGGCGCCTACCTTTTTAATTTTGATTATAAGCTAAGTAACATGGTAAACATAGGGCAAAAGTTTTGGTTAAACCAGCAGATTTATAAACAATTTTTAGGGTGATGAGTTATGATAAGTAATTCAGAGTTGGTTAGTGTATTCTTTGATAGTGATGCTGTTGATGAACTGTATGAATTTGACTCAACGTTACTTGAATTGATAGATGATAATTTAAATATTTATTTAAACGATATTGATGAAAAAATTATGGTTAATGATAAGAATAATATTAATTTTAATTTAGGTTTTATGTGTTCTGCAAATTCAGATACAGATATTGACAAAGAAAAATTTTATGGTTTGATTGATAAACTTAAAAATAATGATTTAATTCCGGAAAAACTATATAACGATTTTTCAAGAGGATATGATGAACACCACAATAATTATTATATTTCACTAAACGATGTTGATGGAGAAGATATTTTAATATATAATATCGAACGTGCTAT
>LWDU01037129.1_pt1 | contig 24417 bp, 23 predicted proteins | sample 727161 | NCBI WGS metagenome assembly LWDU01 (sample SAMN04566230, study PRJNA314399) | hydrothermal vent metagenome | isolation source: deep sea hydrothermal plume seawater | place: Mexico: Gulf of California, Guaymas Basin | collected 2004-07-11
AGTTCCATTTAAAGATGGGATTGAGATCAATAAATCAGATCAGGTCGCCGCTTAATGAAGATCTCATACACCAGATTTGACAATAACTCCAGACTCCAACAGAGAGATCTTGAAGAGTAAAAACAATGGGAAAATATGGTAATTAACTTCCATAAAATAGAAAACTTTTACCCATTTACCCATTTACCCATAGAGAAATTATTTTGAAGAAACACTTAATGCCGTAGGATGGAAAGATTTGCTTAAGAACAGGTAACGCCAGGCTTGATACTCCCTATCCGAAAGTGAGGGTTAGGCTAAAACACCCGCGATGACGCAACGGGACTCCCACCACTCACCGAAGAGTATTAGGGACGGCATTGCATTACTGGGTCATATGGACACTGACGAGTCGGGAAAGAAGATTTCCGGGTAAAATCTATCACAATTTTATCACTCGTCAGCGGCCGCTCGAGTGAGGGGGTGCTTCATAACTCCTTAAAAATGCCGGTGATCCGCCTCTGGATCGAAACGAGGACACCCGCCTTAAAAGAGCAAGGGTTATATTTATTCTGCATTCACCAATGTATTTCTAAAGAACTTTCTTATGCTGCATAAGGATTACAGGACAAATAGAGAATCTATACTCCACTTTAAAATCATATGGACAGGGGGTCTACTTCTGAATGCAGGGGGGGGGATCATATCACAGTCATCTATTGAAGGAAGCGGAAGAGCGGAAATGGAGTTTGATGTCTTCTGGGAAATCTATCACAATCCTATCAAGACGGGACACATCTCCAAGGTGACATAATCCCCTAAACCATTGAAAAGATTGGAGCGGGAAACGGGATTTGAACCCGCGACCCTCGCCTTGGCAAGGCGATGCTCTACCACTGAGCTATTCCCGCATTTCCATTAATAAACAAGTAAGGGATCTTATCTTAGATTTTGGGAGATGTCAATGTTCGCCCGTTGATTTATCACCTTGGATCTGTTAAACTGGCTAGGTTTTATGTTATCAAATATCCGACAACAATCCATAACAGAAAAGCAACAGGGTACTCAGCACTTAGGGGTGATCTATGAACCAAGTAACTATCCATCAAAATGTCTCCGCCAAAAGCACTCGTCTTAATAAAGATAAAGTGAAGTTGGACTATATGACCATCACCATTTTTTCTCTGGTTGCCATTTTCGCACTCATTGCCACTCCCCTTTTTGGCTATTTTTACGGCTACTCCTCACTCGACTGGATACTCTTCGGCGTCTTGTACTTGGTCTCCGGTCTGGGTATTACGGTCGGATACCACCGTCTGCTCTCACACCGAAGCTTTACCTGTGTGGCGCCGGTTAAGATTGCGCTTCTCATCGCGGGAGGATGGGCGCTGGAAAACTCCGCGTTGAAGTGGTGCTCCGACCATATAAGGCACCACGCAAAGACGGATACCGATGAAGACCCCTACAACGCGAAAAAGGGATTCTGGCACAGTCATGTCGGGTGGATCTTCATAAAAAATGAGAACCCCGGGGGAAGAGAAAAATATAAAACCGCCCTCAGAAAGGACAAGTGGATCATGTGGCAAGATCGGAATTATTTGGCGGTTCTTGCCTCCGGACTTGTACTTCCATTTGTGATCGGTTTTCTCCATCGCGGGTGGATCGGAGCCTTTTCCGCTTTTCTTCTCGCGGGTGTCTTCAGGGTCTTTCTCGTCCTCAACTCAACCTTTTTTATTAATTCTATTTGTCATATCTGGGGGACACAACCCTACGGAGACGCGAACAGCAGCCGGGATAACTGGTGGATTTCCCTTCTCACCTTCGGGGAGGGGTATCACAATTATCACCATAATTTCCCAAGAGACTACCGCAATGGCCCTAAATGGTATAATTTTGACCCATCAAAATGGGTGATATTCAGTTTCTTTGTCCTCCGGCTCGGCCAGAAGTCTTCCTGAGAAGAAGTCCAAATAATCGCTATCAATATTTTCCCGAAGCGAATCGGTGGTTCCCCCCAAGATGAAGACCATCTACCTTGACCATATCGCAGCAACGCCTCTATTGCCTGAAGCGCGGGAAGCAATGCTTCCTTACCTGACGGGGATCTTCGGAAACCCCCAGAGCCGTCATGGACAGGGAAAGATCCCCCGGGAAGCCGTCGAACATGCCAGAGAAGCGGTTGCTACACTCATTCGTTGTGAGGCGCAGGAGATTATCTTCACCGCCTCTGGAAGCGAGGCAAACAATCTCGCGATAAAAGGGGTCCTTGCCGCAGGCCAGAAAAAAGGACGTCATATCATCACCTCTCTTATCGAGCATTTTTCCGTCGCGCACCCATTAAAGCATCTAGAACGCGAAGGGCTTGAGATTACATGGATCCCCGTCGATAAAACAGGCCGTATTCGCCCGGAAGATGTCGCCGCTGCCATCCGTGAAGAGACCCTTCTTGTTTCAATCATGCATGCAAACAATGAGATCGGTACCATTCAAGAGATTCAAGAGATCGCTCATATTACGCAAGAGGCCGGAGTCCTCTTCCATACCGATGCCGTCGCCACCATCGGCGTCATCCCTTTTGATGTCGACGAATTGGGCCCTGACCTCGCCGGATTTTCCAGCCAGCAGTTTTATGGACCCAAAGGAGTCGGCGCACTCTATGTGAGGCGCGGAACCCGACTCTCTCCTCTCGTGGAAGGCGGGATCCAGGAAGGGGGAAGGCGGGCCGGAACAGAAAATGTCGCCGGCATCGTCGGCATGGGTGTCGCGGCGAGAGAGGTAAAAACCAAAATTCCCTCTGAAGCCACCCGCCTTCTCAGCCTACGTGACCGCTTGATCGATGGACTTCTCAGCCGGGTTCCGCTACTTCATGTCACCGGAGACCGGCTTAACAGGCTCCCGAATATCGCGAGTTTTGCAGTGGAATATGTCGATGGCGAGGCCCTTGTTCGGGTTCTTGAAAAAAAAGGCATCATTGCAGCAAGCGGATCATCGTGCAGCGCAGATGCCTTGAAAATCTCCCCGGTCCTGACGGCAATCGGATACCCTGGAAATGTGGCACAAGGAGGTATCCTCTTCAGCCTAGGGACGCAGACCTCCGATGATGACATCCATGCTGTTCTTTCAGTCTTCCCCAAATGCGTTGAAGAAATGCGCCGGGTCTCCCCGATCTACACAATAAAAATAGAGAAAATGGCTCTATGGGAACCTCTGAATAAGTCATGAATTGTTTTTTTAGGGCAAAAATGTCCCGCTTCTGCGTTCCAAATCTTGAAAATAGCAGACTATTCTCTGCGATTCACGTCTTGAATCGAAATATTTCATCTCCTGAAAAACTCAACCCAGACATAATTCAGAGGTTCCTATGATTACCGCAGACTATACGCTGGATACCCTTGGGCTTTTTTGTCCCATTCCCGTCATCCTCACTTCAAAAAAGATGAAAAAAATGGCCCAGAATCAAGTCCTCGAAATCCTTTCGGACGATGAGGGCATTAAAAAGGACATGCCGGTCTGGTGCCAGGATAGTGGGAACGAATTTCTTGATTTAATAGAGGACGGGAGCGTCTTAAAGATCTATGTCCGGAAGAAAATGAAGGAAGCAAGCAACGAGAACAAGTGAAGCATTAATAATCAGTTTTTATTTGACTGCCTTTCGATATCCAATTTCCCCAGGAAGATCGTAACGTTATGGTCGTCCTGATTGACCACGGCCAGATCCGGATTGCCATCCTGATTGAAATCTTCAGTCAAGAGGGCAAAAGGGGACTTTCCTGCTAATAAGTTTCTGGGTGGATGGTGAAAAAACCCGCCGCCTTTCGCGGATAGGAAGGAAATGTTATGGCTGCGGTTGTTGGCCACCGCTAGATCAAGAACACCATCCCGATTAAAATCAGCCGCCGCGGCTGAAAGTGGAGCCCCTTCCGCCGCAAAGTCTCGGAGCTTTGTAAATCCATCCCCTTCCTTATGAAGGAAAAGCGTAAGGGAGTCGCCCAATCCGTTGAGTACCACAATATCGGGCCGTTTATCCCCGTTGAAGTCTGCGGAAATGAGTCCAATCGGACTCATTCCGGTCTTGTAACGCCCACTTTCACTAAAGGTTCCGTCCCCTTTTCCAAGAAAAAGAACAAAATCATTGCTGTATGAACCGGTGTTGGCAATCGCCAGGTCAATTAAGGAATCATTGTTAAAGTCGCCGGAAATAATACCCGTGGGAATTGCGCCGGGGTCTCCAACCATCCCTTTTGTAAACCGGCCATTCCCCTTCCCCAACAGGATGACAAAGCGATCGGCCCGGGAGACGATTGCCAAATCGAGATGCCCATCCAGATTAAAGTCATTGATCGTCGCCGCATTCGGGATACGCCCGGCATTATAAGAAGCCCCTTTTATAAAAAAAACCCCTCCCTGATTCAAAAAGATAGAAATCGTATCCTCATCCTTGTTGATCACCGCCAGATCAATCTTATTGTCTTCATTGAAGTCGCCGGAACCCACCCATCGAGGGAGTCTCCCGACTTTCAGGGTTCTGATGTTTGGAAAAGTCCCATCATTCCTTCCAAAGAGGATAGTCACCGTCCCATCTCCGGTATTGGCCGTCGCCAGATCCAAAACACCATCCTGGTTGAGGTCTGTGGCAAGAAGGTGGGATGGACTCTTACCGACCGGATAAGAAATCGGCGTACGGAAGGGATTCGGCGGGGGCTCTGTATTCACGCACCCCATTAGAGACAAAACCAAGATTACCGACAGAGAAAGTGCGCAGCGAACCATTCTGCTATTCTATGCTATTTTGAAGCAGTGTCAAACTCTTTTTCCCTCTCGACTGAACCACTGCCTCATTTTTTAAAACCCAAAAGGGACGTGAATTATACTCGCGAAGTGCTTCAAGCCGCGTGAGAGATGATCCCACGATACAATCTCGGACCTGAGGGCTCCTTGATGTCTATCAAAAAACTGTGATATATTCACCCTCCAATACAGGAATGACTTGGAAGGCCAAGGATGGGACGACTTAAAAATAAGCGTCCCTGAACCGAGATCGATAAAAAAGGGTGACGTCTCATGCCGCTTAAGGCAAGGGAAACACTGCAAAAAAGGAAAAATACCCCCTTGGGAAGCACCTTGTCAGAAAAAACAAAGGAACTTGAAGTCCTCCAGCGGATTACCGAGTCGATTAGCTCCAATCTTGACCTGAATCAGGTCCTTAAAGAAATTGTTGAAATGGTCTTTGAGTTAACCCATGCCGACGCCACCCTGATCTACCTGTTAAATGACGCGCGTGACGAATTGATCCTTCGGGCCTCCAAGAATCCGCACCCGAAGTTGATCGGACGAATTCGTCTGGAAATCGGAGAAGGGATTACCGGATGGGTGGCAAAAGAGAGAAGATTGGTCGCTATTTCCAGAGATGCCGAGGATGACCCACGATTTAAATTTTTCCATCGTCTTCCCGAGGATCGTTACCAGGCCTTTTTGTCCGTGCCGGTGAATCGAAAAGGGGATGTCATCGGGGTACTCAACATACAGTATAAGGAGTCCCATGAGCACTCGGAAGGGGAAATCGCCCTCTTGACCACGATCGGCCATCAGGTTGGAAGCGCAATTGATAACGCCCGCCTTTACCAGGAGATGAAGAAAAAAGCAATGCAGCTTGAAACCCTCTCCCGTGTAAGCCGTACAATCACATCAGACCGCTATATTGAGGAAATCCTGAACCTCATCGTCACCATGACGGCGGGAATGATGAACTCAAAGATTTGTTCGATCATGATTCTTGATGAAAAAAAGAAAGCCTTGAAAATCATTGCCACGCAAAGTCTAAGCGAGGAATACCGTCGCAAGGCAAACGTCGCCGTCGGAGAGAGCATCTCCGGACGCGTTCTGAAAAGTCGGAAATCACTGGCCGTTCTTGACGTCACCCGGGACCCCATCTATTCCTTTTCTGAACTGGCAAAGAAAGAGGGGTTTTGCTCTATGCTTTCTGTTCCCATGATGATCAAAAAGAAAGCGGTGGGAGTCATCAACATCTATACATCAACGGAACATTCCTTTTCCAAAGAAGAAATTGATCTTTTGCAAACAGTTGCAAACCAGTCGGCTGTCGCCATTGAAAATACGACACTTTCAGAACAATCCACTGCAATGCAGGAAGCCCTCGGAATGAGGAAAGCCGTTGAGCGGGCAAAAGGACTCCTCATGAAGCAGGGGAAAATATCTGAAGAAGAGGCCTTCCGACTCATCCGGCAGCAGAGCATGAATACACGCAAGACGATGCGGGAAATCTCAGAAGCCATTATCGTCGCTTCCGAAATCAGTAAATTCTGAACCCGATTTCAGATCTCGGGTTAATCTCTTTTTGATCGTTTACAAACAGGAGGCAGCGTGTCGCACCAACAGAGTGAAAAAAACCTGGTCTGGCTTGACCTTGAAATGACGGGACTCGATCCGAATCGTTGCACCATCGTTGAGATCGCAACCGTGATCACAGACAGCCAACTCAACATCCTTGCGGAAGGCCCCGTCGTCGCGATCCATCATAACCCAACGACCCTGCTCGGGATGGAAAAGTGGAGTCGGGACACCCATACAAAATCAGGACTTTTTAAACGTATCGAAGAATCGACCATCTCGATGAACGAGGCGGAAGAACAGACCCTCGATTTCATTCAACAGTATTGCCCTGAAAAGAAATCACCCCTCTGCGGAAATTCGATCGGTCATGACAGGCGCTTCCTAGAAAGGTATATGGTGGGTCTCTTCGACTATCTTCATTATCGAAACATCGATGTGAGTTCGGTCAAGGAAGTGGTTCAGAGGTGGTATCCCACCGGCCCCAAGGCGCCGATGAAAAAGGGAAAGCATCTGGCATTGGATGACATCTACGAATCGATCGAAGAGATGAAATTTTACAGAGAATATTATTTTATAAAACCTAAGGAGCCTGTCGGACTTAGGTAATCGTAGCGAAAGAAAGCCCTTTTGAGTCCATTTTTTTGATCATTTGAGGCGAATATCTGGCATATTTAACGAAAATGATTTGGGAAATGGGCCACAATGGCTTTTTTGCAGTAGATTCATCCTAAGTCCGACAGGCTCCTTAGGAACAGACCCTTAGTCTTCTACCTCAACGGCGAGGATCCGCAGTTTTTCCTTGTAGAAATGAACCGCGGAGTCGAAATGGAGATCTTCGATGTGAACCCATACCTCGCGCCATTCACCCTCCGTGTGAGGCTCTTTCTGGTGATGCTCACAGTTCACCTTTTTTGGATTGAAAATTCCGCCGTCGATGTAGCCTTTGGGTTGATCCAAGCCGACCCAGGCAGCATCACTCAATGTTCCGGCAACATCTAATTCCAACCAAATCTTCCTCAAACTATCCCCCATATATCTAGACGCAATCTACGTTATTCGGATACCGCTTTCAAGAAAAAAGTGAAGACCGGAGCCTGTAATCCATCTCACGACAAAACGTCACAAAAGGTCGGTTTGACCGGGGGATCCCCCTGATTTATCCAAAACCTCTTCCCCGTCCTCATCCTCGACCGCAGGCATCCGATACGACCCGGTCGCCCAATTCCCCAGGTCGATGAGCTTGCAATGTTCTGAACAAAAGGGGCGAAACGGGTTCCCCTTCCAGGCAATGGCTTTATCACAGATGGAACATATCAACGTCACAGCCGAAACACCTCATTACAACCTAAATGAAAATCCCCAGATTTGAAGAACCCGCCCAGCGAGGCAAGGGTTGCACTCACTGTGCGTGTTCAAGAGAAAATCGGGAATCAGGATGAACCCGTAGAGGATAACAGATTGATGACATCCAGAAGAGCCCCGCCCTGAAAGGGCAGGATTTGCACTCACGATAGGTGTTCGATTTGATTAGAAACCAGGACACTATTTTGTCCCGTCAACGAGATAAGAGAGATTGAAATGGATCCGATCTTTATCTTCGACTTTATCTTGACCGGAATTCGCTTCTCATCGTCTGTGAACCAGATGTAAACGTCCCCTTTATCCATCAAGAGACCTTCATACCGAACCACAGCCTTGACCTTAATCGTATCGAATACGCCAACTTTGGTCTTTACCCGCTCCTTATTCAAAACTTGAATTTCCAACTCCCAGTTTTTCCGACTCTCATGAACAGGGATAAACGTAGAAGTCCCGACCTCTACTGGGGGAAGCGTCCTGAAAAAGTAGAGCGAACTTAAAGAGTCCTGCACGTTTGGAGGGATTTCAAAAATGCTACTCCGGTTATTTCTGATCTGGACTGCCCGATGGTGGACTTGATTAAAACCGATCACCTTCTCTCTTCGGCGTTTACCCTGGCGTTGCTTTATTTTTATGAAATGAGAATAAAGTTTTTCGGTATCAATAAAGGATTCTATCCGATTATCAACCGGATAGAAGAATGAGATAAAGTCGTTGGATCGGACCGTGGAGAGTATATGGTAAACATCCCGTCCATTCAATTTCGTACTATCCAGAACCTCAAGGACGGCCGTCCCCGCGCGAATTCCCATGTATCGCACATCATAAACTAATCGCTCACCGGGTGCATAAACCCGCAGAGCTTGTCGGTGAAGCTTCGGAACTGGAATCAATTCAGAAGCCTGACTCTGAGAAATCGTTAGAATCACTATAAAAAAAAGGAAAAGACTAGGCTTCTTCATTAAGGTCTACATCCAGATGAGGTTACATACGACGAATATTACATTGAAAAATAGCAGAAAAAAACAGGACAGGTCAAGACAATAAAAACAGAATCAGGTATTCAAAAAAAGTCTCCGAGTCATCATCAACCGAAACGCTCCACCTTGGGAGTCTGTGAGAGAAAACTGGAAATACACCTGCACCTGGATGTTCAGAGAATGCCGCCCAGATACCGGATAAGGTCAAGCCGGATCGGCATAAAATAGATGTTCGTGTTACGAGATTTTGCCCAAGCAAGAGCTTCCTTTGCAAACTGGCGATTCCATTCAAGCGTCGACTTAAAGGACTCAGGAAAGATCGCGTTGTTCTTTGTCTCCCAATATCGCTGCGCCCGTTCTGAGGTCACGGGAGAGATTCCCCAGAAAACCTCCGCCCCTCCCAAAAGATCAGCCCATACCTCCATTAAGCCCTGATCGAAGAAGGGCTGCGTAAAGAAGCCATCCGCCCCGGCATCAACCTTTGCCTCGATGTACGCCATTTCCTGGCGAAAACTACTCCGGTACGGATCTATCGCAGCGTAAACTTTTACTTGAGGGCTTAAGGACTTGATCGCACGGATCAGATCGACACTTTTTGTTGGGAAAACCCGGTGACCAAGATCTTGAGGAGGGTCGCCCTGAACAACAAGAACCTCCTCTAAGTCACCGGAAGAGAGAAGCTCCTTAAGTGGGTCAAGGGCATCCGAATCAAAATCCATCGCTCTTAAATGCGGTATGGCACAAGGGACAGTAGACTTTGCCTGGCGACACGCCTCCCAGCTCCTTAGTTCGTATCTGAGAATGTCCGGAATATTCACCATTTGTACCGACTTAAAGCCCTCACTGAGAATTTTGAGATCTCCCGCCAGAGATTCAGAGGAACGTGGAACCAGTTCAATCGAAATCCGTGTCACAGAAATTTCCTTTCGTTTATTTTAATCAGGGCTATTCATCATCAAGATCACTGACCCGGGTTTGTAAAAACTCAGCATGCCGAGGTTTTCGGGGCAATGCGCGAGGATTTAAAGACCACAAAGACGCCGCCATGGAGTAAAAATCTGTGTGCTAAACCGTTACCTGGGTTTTAGCTGAATTGTCTCCACGAGTCAACGCCTTTCACCTTGCCGGAATCCCAACACAGATTTTGTGCCTTCGGTTTCCCCTTGCATACTCTTGTTTATTTATGATATAAAATCAGCAGATGTTCGTCACCTTGGTCGGGTGGGCTTTTTTGCCCGCTTTTTTATTTTCAGGGGTATGCATTCATACATGTTCGTACATAATACAAGTTACAGACTGGAACCGGTTCTCCACTTTATACACCCAGTGGGCGGGTCTGCCAAATGGAAGATACCTTCCTGACGGATAAGATAAAAACAATTGCCGAACCTCTCTTTCATTCGTTAGGTGTAGAACTTTACGATATTGAATTTGGCGGCCTTCAAAGAGGTGGCCTGCTTCGTATTACTATTGATAAAGAAGGTGGCGTTACCCTGGATGACTGTGCAAAAGCAAGCCGGCACCTCTCCAGAGCGCTGGATCTGGAAGAGATTATAACACAGAGATATACACTGGAGGTTTCTTCCCCCGGTCTGAACAGGCCTTTAAAGAAGCGGGAACACTTCGTCCGGGTTATCGGAAAAAGAGTGAAGTTAAAAACATTCATCCCTATAGGGGAGCAGAAAGTTTTTGTAGGCAGATTGTCCGGGTTTAAAGGGGACAAAGCCTTCCTTCAATTAGATCAGGGCGGAGAACAACAGATCCCGTATGACCAGATCGCCCAGGCCTGTCTCGAAATAGACACCTGATAAGGCCGGTTATTGTGGGAAGCAACGGAGGCATGAGGAAATGAACAGCGAACTCCTTTCTGTTATTGATCAGATCGGAAGAGAAAAAAGAATAGACACTCAAAAGATCATTCAAGCCGTTGAGTCTGCTATCTTGACTGCCGCGAAAAAGCGATACGGGGTAGATGAAAACATACAGGTTCAAATGGACAATGAGACTGGAGAAATCGAAATTATTTCCCTGAAGACCATCGTGGAAGAAGTGACCAACCCAACCAACGAGATTTCTTTGGAAGAAGCCAGATCGGTCGATGATACCGCAGATGTCGGAGACGAGATCGGTTCTCTTCTGGAAATGTCAGATTTTGGGAGAATTGCAGCGCAGACGGCAAAACAGGTCATCTTTCAAAAGGTTCGTGAGGCAGAATGGGAATCGGTACATCGAGAATATTCAGGTCGTGAAGGAGAACTGATCAGCGGAATGATTCTGGGGCAGGAACGGCGGAATTATATCGTCGAACTCGGAAAAACAGAAGCCTACCTCCCCTACTCAGAACAGGTCTCAAGGGAAGGATATCGCCGTGGCGATCGTATCCGAGCCTATCTCCTTGAAGTAAAATCTTCATCAAGGGGACCGCAAATTATCCTGTCAAGAACAAATATCGGTTTTATTCACAGACTATTTGAGATGGAAGTCCCGGAAATTTCGGAAGGTGTTGTTGAAATTAAGGGGATCGTTCGAGAACCAGGCGACCGGACAAAAATTGCCGTTCGCTCAAAAGATTCCTCCGTAGACCCGGTCGGTGCCTGTGTCGGCGTCCGCGGTTCCCGGGTCCAATCCATTGTCCGCGAGTTAAAAGGGGAAAAGATCGATATTATTACCTGGACCGATGATCCCAGAACCTTCATCGGAGAGGCCCTGAGTCCCGCAGTCATTGAAAAGGTCGGGATTAACGAGGCAGAGAAATCGGCCATGGTGGTCGTATCAGAGCAACAGCTCTCTCTGGCCATCGGGAAGAAGGGGCAGAATGTCCGCCTGGCATCAAAGTTGACCGGCTGGAAAATAGATATTATTAACCAAGGCGAATATGAGAAGGAGCGCGCCAAGGAACGGGACCAGGAAATTTCAGCAGCCATTTCACATGAGCAGAAACTTCAGGAAGACGCCCAAGTCCTGGAAGATCAAAGACAAAAGAATGAAAACAGGGAATCCACCTTACTTGACATCCCGGGCGTCGGCGGGAAGGTCGCAGATGCCCTCATGGAACATGGCCTGGACAGTATTGAGAAATTAGCGGAGGCAGAGCCAGCGACGCTGTGCGAACTGCCCATGATTGGGATGAAAACGGCCGCAAAGATTATCGAAGGGGCAAAAGGGCATATCGCCATGGAAAAAAAAAGAAAGGAGACTCCATAGGGACAGCCCGGAAATGAGAGTTTTTGAACTTGCAAAACAACTGGATACTACCTCCAAAGCCTTATTGGCTTCTCTTAAGAAAAAGGGGATCAAGGTAAGCAACCACATGAGTGCCCTCACAGACCAGGATGTCAAGGCCATCCTGGATAAGCAGGGAAAGGGGGGCAAACCGGCCCAGAAAAAAACCACCAGAAAAACAAAAAAGGCCAAAGCCGCTAAAGTGGTAGAACCCCCTCCTCCCCCAAAGAAAACACGTGTTCTTATAAAAAAGAAGGTTGTCCCGCAAGATGCACCCTCGCCTGTTATCGATGCCGTCTCTGAGGTGCCCGAAGCCATCTCTGTTACGCCTACCTCTGATGCACCTACGGAAATCCTGCCGGAGCCGCCGGCACCAAGCCCCGACATTGCTCTGTCTCCGGAAATCGCCGAAGTAAAAACAGAAGAGAAAAAACCAACCTTATCTGAACAACCCAAGACGGCTTCCATCTCGCCTCCCGTTATCCAGCAGAAAGCTCCTACTGGAATCGAAAAGGGTACGACGGAAAAGCAACCGGACAAGGAAAAGAAAAAAGGAAAGCGGCCGGGACAAAAAGAGGAAAAAGGGGGCTTATTCGATAAAGCAAAAGAAAACCCCAAGCGCAAGAAAAAGGGGGCATGGGCTGGCCCTGGACAGAGTCCCGCAGCAGGCTCCCCTAAGGCAACAAAATGGCAGGACTTTAAACCCATTCACCGAAAAGACGAACGAAGGGCCTCCCGGAGAGGAGGAGGCGCGGTCGTCGATGCCTCTAAACCACGAAAAAAAGATATCAAAATCTATGAAGGTCTGACCGTCAAAGAGTTTTCTGAACTCACCGGGCAAAAAGCCTCTCTCATCATCGCAAAATTAATGGAACTAGGAAAGATGTCCACTGTCAACCAGCCGATCGGGCTTGATGAGGCCGCGCTCATCGCGGAATCATTAGAGATCAAAGCCGAACTTGTCTCGGAAAAAACCGAAGAAGAAATCCTGGGACAGAATATCTCCTATGACCCATCTGAGTTGCGCCACCGTCCTCCGGTCATCACGATTATGGGACATGTCGATCATGGAAAGACCTCCCTGCTGGATGCAATTCGTCAAACCAAGGTCACAGAGGGAGAACACGGCGGGATTACCCAGCATATTGGCGCCTACACCGTTACGGTGAACAAGAAACAGGTCACCTTCCTCGATACACCCGGCCACGAAGCCTTTACGGCAATGCGTTCCCGCGGCGCCAAGATCACCGATATCGTTATTCTGGTGGTTGCCGCAGATGATGGGGTAATGCCTCAAACCGTTGAAGCGATTAACCACGCGAAGGCCGCGAATGTTCCCATTATTGTCGCAACAAATAAGATCGACCTGCCGGATGCCAAACCCGATCACGTAAAGAATGCCCTTTCTGAATATGACCTTATTCCTGAAGAATGGGGAGGGAAAACCATCTTCGTCGATGTCTCGGCGAAGGAGAAAACCGGTCTTGACCATCTCCTGGAGATGGTCCTGCTTCAATCGGAAGTTTTGGAATTAAAAGCAAACCCCAAAAAGCCCCCTGTCGGGACCATCATAGAGGCAAAAATCGATAAAGGCCGCGGACCCGTTGCAACGGTACTGGTACAGGAAGGAACACTCAAGATCGGTGGTATCTTTGTTACAGGAACCCAGCGTGGCAAGGTCCGCGCCCTGATCAGCGATACCGGGGAAAAAGTCACTGAAGCCGGTCCCTCAACGCCCGTCGAAGTCATCGGTCTTGATGGAGTCCCTCAGGCCGGAGATACCTTTGTCGTCGTTTCCGAAGAGCGAACGGCCAAAGAGGTTGCAAACGACCGCGCACATAGACAACGGACGATTGAACTTTCAAAGATACGCCGCACCACTCTGGACGATCTCTATGAAGAACTCAAGGGCGGTGTTGTCAAAGAATTAAAGTTGATCATCAAAACAGATGTTCAGGGTTCGGCAGAAGCACTCAAGCAATCCCTGGAAAAGCTGGCAACGGATGCTGTAAGGCTTCAAGTTATTCATCGGGGCGTTGGAGGAATCAATGAGTCGGATGTTCTCCTCGCTGCCGCTTCAAACGCAATTGTTATCGGCTTTAACATTCGCCCAGAATCAAAAGCACAGGATTTGGCCAGAAAAGAAAAGGTAGACGTCCGGTTCTACACCATCATTTACGAAGTGACGGACGACATCAGACGCGCCATGGAGGGCTTACTCGAGCCGACCCTTGAAGAAAGAATACTGGGACAGATCGAAGTCCGTCAGGTCTTTACGATCTCAAAACAAGGGACAATCGCGGGTGGATACGTCAAGGAAGGAACCGTGTCAAGAGACAGCGCAGGTGCGAGAGTCATCCGTGACAGTACGGTTATTTTTGACGGAAAGATCCTGTCTCTCCGCCGGTTTAAAGATGATGTCAAAGAGGTTCAAACCGGGTATGAATGCGGTATTGCAATCGAAAACTTCAACGATATCGAAGTAGACGATATCATAGAGGTTTATACCTTCGATAAGATTCCTGCAAAGCTTTAAGGCATTACAATGGCTGAGTGAGTCTTCCCGGTAACAACAGAAAACACGGGGAGAGAAATGATCGTCGGGATTTGTGTCATAGAGCTATACATTCCACACATACATTCTTTAAAAGAAAAACGGAAGGTATTGCTCGGGATAAAAAATAGGATCAAAAATCGTTTTAATATTTCGATCGCAGAGGTTGACGCGCAGGACAAATGGCAGAAAGCGGTACTGGGGGTGACAACCATCGCAAATGATCAACGTTTTGTGAATGAGGTTTTGGACAAGGTCATCAACTTCATTTCAAGTTATCCTGAGATAGAGGTGATTCACACCCAGATTGAATTTGTATGAGATTTTTCAGCAATTCAGCCTGTCTGGATTTGGCTTTGCGCCACCCATTCCTTCAGCAGGAGTTTTTTTCACTGTGTCCGGCTATAAAAGAACCGATCGCATTGCAGATCAAATCAAAATGGAGATTGCCGATATTCTTGTAAAAAAGGTGAGTGATCCCCGGATTGGACGGGTCACGGTCATGTCTGTCGATGTTACAAGTGATTTACAGCATGCACGGGTCTTCGTAACGATCCCGCAGGACCAGAAAAAAAAAGAAGCCTTATCCGGCCTGAGAAAAGCTGCTGGTTTTTTCAGGAAGGAGTTGGCCATCCGCTTACCGCTCCGACGGACCCCCGACCTCACTTTCCTAAACGATACCTCAACATTACAGGTCAACCATGTCCTTGGATTGCTGGAAAAGATAAAAGATACCGAGAATAATCAGGACGCGTCCAAGGAGGAAGAGTGTCAGTAGAGGGTGTCCTCAACATCAATAAGCCAGCGGGCTGGACCTCGCATGACGTTGTCGCAAAAATCCGGAGGCTTCTGAAAATACAGAAGGTTGGCCACACGGGAACGCTTGACCCTCAAGCCACAGGGGTCTTGCCGGTTTGTCTGGGCAAAGGGACAAAAATTATTGAGTTCTTAATCGATTCAGAAAAGGAATATGACGCCGTTTTACACCTGGGACAAGAGACGGACACCCAGGACGCAACGGGAAAGGTCCTCCGTTCAGAACCCGTCCACTATAGTGACGCAGACACGATCAACTTTGAAGGAAGTTTCAGGTCAATTCCGGACGCGTTCCGATCCTTTGTCGGACCCTACGGGCAAATCCCCCCGATGTACTCCGCGATCAAGGTCAATGGCGAGCCGCTTTACAAGGCCGCACGCGCTGGAAAAGTCATCGAAAGGAAGGCACGCGAGGTCTCTATTCTCGGATTGCAACTACATGCCAGACAGGGAAACGACATCTCTTTCAGTGTAAGCTGCTCTAAAGGGACCTACATCAGAACACTTTGTGCCGACATCGGGGAAAAGCTTGGCGTGGGCGGACACCTGCTATCCCTAAGGCGCACCCGCTCCGGGAACTTTCACCTGTGTGATTCTATTGAAATGGATGATCTCTACGAACTCAACGCAAAAGGCGCTTTGGAGACAACACTTTATTCATTGAATGACGTTCTGAAAGACCTCCCTTCCCTCACGGTCAAAGAGAGCCATTTGGCCCGGTTGAGACATGGCGTTCAAATCGGTACTGAAGGTATTTCCAGTTACGACCTTTTCAAGGAAGGAGAGGCACTTCGTTTTCTGGATCAGCAGGGAAAACTCCTGGCCCTGGGATTTGCCCTCCACGATTCAGATGACCTTGAATCACCAGACGGAAAATTGATAAAAATATTTAAAATAAGGAAGGTCCTTTCTGATCTTGAGGCCCGTCTCGAAAGCCGGCTTCCTTAACAAGAATCACGGCAAGGGTCCATTTCAGAAATGCGACGACAAGGAGGAACATTCAGATGAGTATCGTAAAAGAAATGAAACAAACCATTATCAACGACAACAGCTTACATGAAAAAGATACCGGGTCTCCGGAGGTACAAATCGCCCTTTTAACAAGCCGGATCGTCTATCTGACAGAGCATTTTAAAACACACAAGAAAGATCATCATTCCAGGCGAGGGCTGATCCAGATGGTCAGCAGAAGAAGAAAGCTGCTGGACTACCTTAAAACAACAGAGGTCGCACGTTACCAGAAGATTATTAAAAAACTTGGCCTAAGGAAATAACAACCACAATCATACAGGTGACACAGAAATACAATAACAAACCAACAAGCCGCCTCTGTTCCAGGCCCTCTGGTCTTGGCCTGTCCTGACGCTCCCGTGGGAAGACAATTGGGTGATATTCTTATTGGTTTTTTATTGTAGTTCTGTGAATATCACAACCTGTTTTTATAGAAGGAGTTGAAATGATTCATCGTGTAGAAGCTGAAATTGGTGGAAAAAAGTTAATTTTGGAATCAGGGCGTGTTGCCCGACAAGCCGGTGGCGCGGTGTGGGTCCAATACGGAGAAAGCGTTGTCATTGTGACCGCAGTCGCATCAAAGGTGGAAAAGAAAAATATTGATTTCCTTCCCCTGACGGTTGAATACCAGGAGAAGGCTTATGCCGGAGGGAAAATACCCGGAGGATTCTTCAAACGGGAAGGGCGCCTGGGTGAAAAAGAAATCCTGACATGCCGACTCATTGATCGGCCCCTACGGCCGCTATTCCCGAAGAACTGGCGCTTTGAGACCCAGATCATCGCCTCAGTCGTATCCAGTGACCGGGAAGGAACGACGGATATCCTCGGCATCCTGGGGGCTTCTACGGCGGTAACAATTTCAGATATCCCCTTTCAGGGACCCGTCGGTGCCGTGCGCGTCGGTCGAATCGAGGACAAATTTGTCATTAACCCCTCTTTAGAGGCCCTCGAGAACAGTGATCTGAACCTTGTCGTCGTCGGAACAACTGAAGCGGTCATGATGGTCGAGAGTGCCGCAAAAGAGCTTTCAGAAGATATTATTCTGGAGGCAATCGAATTCGGCCATCAGGTGGTTAAAGAGATCATATCTCTTCAGGAGGCACTCCAGGAAAAAGTCGGAAAAGAAAAAAGAACCCCCACCCCTGTAGAACGGGATGAGGATCTCAATCAGCAAATGCGGCAGGAACTCACGGAAACAGTCAGGGAAGCCGTAGCGATCCCAAATAAGGCTGAGCGACAGGAACGTCTGTCCCAGATTATTCAAAAAAAGGTTGAAGAGATTGATCCCGCAGAAGTAGACCGTATCAAGGAAGTCAAGACGATCTTCCACGAGATGGAACGGGAAGGGATTCGGAGAATGGTCCTCGACAAAAAAGTCAGAGCCGACGGCCGCGGACCGAGTGATATTCGTACCATCACCTGTGAAGCCGGCGTTCTACCACGCACCCATGGATCGGCCCTGTTCACGCGTGGAGAAACACAAAGTCTCGCCGTCGTGACGCTCGGCACCGCCGATGATGAACAACGGATCGACTCGCTTGAAGGAGAATTTAAGAAATCCTTTATGCTCCACTATAACTTCCCCCCCTTCTCCGTGGGTGAGGCCCGACCGATGAGGGGTCCTGGACGGCGGGAAATCGGTCATGGCAACCTGGCGGAACGGGCGCTCAAGCCGGCACTTCCAAGTAAAGAGGCCTTTCCCTACACCATCCGAATCGTCTCCGATATCCTTGAATCAAACGGGTCCTCCTCCATGGCCACGGTCTGCGGCGGAACCCTCGCCCTCATGGATGCAGGGGTCCCGATTCTGAAACCGGTTGCAGGCATCGCGATGGGTCTCATTAAGGAAGAATCACAATACGAGATCCTCTCCGATATCCTCGGCCTCGAAGACCACCTGGGCGATATGGACTTTAAAGTCACAGGAACCGCAGACGGGATTACCGCCCTCCAGATGGATATCAAAATAAGCGGTATTACAACCGATATCATGAAGCAGGCCCTTGAGCAGGCAAGACAAGGCAGACTCTATATCCTGGACCGGATGCTGGAAGCCCTTGCGGAGCCCCGTGCGGACATGTCGCAGTACGCGCCGAGAATTGTTACAATGAAGGTCAGACCCGACAAGGTCAGAGAGGTCATCGGACCGGGAGGAAAGGTCATTCGGGGAATCATCGAGAAGACCGGCGTAAAAATAAATATTGACGATGACGGCCTGATCCATATCGCCTCTACCGATGAAACGGCCGCGAAAGAGGCGATGGATATCGTCAACTCCATTGTCGAAGAGGTTGAGGTCGGTCGGATTTATGTCGGGAAGGTCACCCGTATTATGGATTTTGGTGCCATTGTGGAGATTCGGCGTGGCACTGACGGACTTGTCCACATCTCCCAACTGGCACACCATCGGGTTAAAAATGTGACGGACGAGGTAAAGGAAGGGGAAGAAATTAAGGTAAAGGTTCTGGAAGTCGACAGGCAGGGAAAGATCCGCCTCTCGCGGAAAGAAGCCCTTCCCCGGCCAACAGGGTCAGACGAGAAACAAGAAAAAAGCTGACAAGAAAATCAAGTTTCATGGTAGAGGTCAGATATGGTTTATAAAAAGATTTTAAGCAATGGCATCCGCGTTGTCGCAGAGAAAATGACCTCCGTAAAATCGGTTTCGATCGGTCTATGGGTCAATGTTGGTTCCCGTGATGAAGAACCGGAAGAACATGGGATGTCCCATTTTCTCGAACATATGTTCTTCAAGGGGACAAAGAAGCGGTCGGCCAGAGATATTGCGCGGGAAATTGATGCCATTGGCGGGGAATTAAATGCCTTTACTTCGCGTGAATCGACCACTTTTTATGCCAAGGTGCTTGACGAACATCTCCCACAAGCCATTGATCTACTCTCAGACAATTTCCATTCTTCAAAATTTGATCCGCGTGAGATCGAAAGAGAAAAACAGGTCGTCATTGAAGAGATCAAAATGGTTGAAGACGATCCGGAGGATTATGTCCATGACCTCTACATCAAGGACATTTGGAAGGGAAACCCTTTGTCGAGACCGATCCTAGGCACGGTGAAAACGGTTTCAAGTATTAACCGGAAAAAGATACTCCGTTTCTTAAAGCGTACGTATGACCCTCGTGAAATCGTCATCGCGGTTGCGGGCCGTTTTGATCCGACATCATTGATGACCCTCCTTGAAGAATCCTTCGGAGAATATAACCCAAAAAAGACCGCTCTCCAGCCAAGGCAGCCCCCAAAGATCACACCCCACTTCCAGGTGAAAAAACGGAAACTTGAGCAGGTTCACATTTGTATCGGCACACCCGGGCTTAAACAGGGACATCCCGACCGCTACGCCCTTTACGTCATGAATAATATCCTTGGGGGCGGAGTCAGTTCACGCCTCTTTCAAGAGGTTAGAGAACGACGGGGATGGGCCTACACAATTTACTCCTATCCCTCCTCCTACCAGGACGGCGGGCTCCTTACTATTTATGCCGGAGCCAGTGTACAGAACGCACCCAGAGTCATCGACCGGATCATAAAAGAACTAAAAAAGCTTAAGAAAAAAGGGGTAGAAGCCCTTGAGTTAGAAAGATCAAAGAACCATATCAAAGGGAACCTCATGCTCAGCATGGAAAGTACGAGCAGTCGAATGAGCAAACTCGCAAAAGACGAGCTCTATTTCGGTCGATCCTTCACCTTTCGTGATATTATCCGTGAGATTAATAAAGTGTCTCTGGAACAGGTCCGGCAACTCAGTGGAACCTTGTTTGATTCAGAAGCTCTTTCCCTGACCGCACTCGGGAAAATAGATGCGAAGATGCTTCCAAAATCCCGGACCCTTTAGTTAGCCGGGAAAGACCCTGGACCTGAAGATATGAGCAATGCGGGCGGACCACAGATCAGGATGAAACTTTTCATTGCGATCCTCCCCGCTTCGTTGATCCTTCTTGCCCTCATCCTGTCCGGTGAAAAGTCCAGAGCGGTCGCGTCTGGTCCGTCCTCCCTTTCCCTTGACTCAAGACCAGATTTAAAAATCATAAGAACTTTCAACACCAATCTTCTTCGGGGGGTTTTCATCGTCGCGGACCCCAGAATCATCGACCCAAACTTTAGCCGAACGGTTGTTCTTTTGATTCACAATGAAGAAGACGGATCGACCGGGCTGATTATCAATCGACCAACGTCTGCATCTTTGTCAGAGCAGTTCCCTGCTATAAAAGAACATCTCACCCCATCAGATCGGGTATTCAAAGGAGGGCCGGTCCTTCCCAAAACCCTCACGCTGCTCTTTCAAACCAAAACCCCACCCGCGGGTATGATCCCCGTCCTCAACAATACCTATGTCAGTCGAGAAATGCGTCTCATGGCTGATCTGCCCATGTCAACGATTTTAGATCGACGGTTTCGAGTCTTCTCCGGTTACGCCGGTTGGGGGCCGGGTCAACTTCAAGCCGAGATCGTACGAGGAGACTGGCGGGTTGTACGCACCGGAGCCGACATCATCTTTGAAGGAAGTGCCGACATCATCTGGGAAGAAATGTTTGGACGCTCTCAAGAAAGATCTGTCCAGAATAATTCCCTTAACTTCAGGGGAGAGCCCGCCTAGCAGGCCCCACCTCCAATTCAACTGCTCATAATCTATGATCAACCTTCCAGGAAAGGTCCTCATGCCTAAGAAAAATGCGATTCATCTCTCCCTGTCCGGACCCGATAAGCCCGGGATTACGGCAGCCTTTACTCAGATTCTTTCCGAATCAGGGGTCAGGTTGCTCGATATCGAACAGGTGGTCACCCACTCTATTCTTTTTCTCTCCATCCTAGTTGAGTCCAGCGGCTTCTCTGAAAAATCAGTTGGACACCCAGCACAAGAAGGGGAACCCATCTCCCCGACATTGAAGAAGGATTCAAGCCATCTCTTGCGTGACCTCCTTCTTAAAGCGCATGAGATGGATCTCACCCTTCAATTTAAAGTCGTTCGGGCAGAAGAAGTAGTCAAGAGGAGGCCCCTTCAGAATTATATTGTGACCTGCCTGGGACCTCAAATCAGTCTCCCCGTCATCACGAAATTAACAGAAATCCTCTCAATGGAGAAAATCAACATACAGAAGATAAACACCATTGCGCGTAAACAACTTGAGTGCATTGAAATGTCTGTGTCTGCGCGCAAGGCAATCAACTCCCGCAGCCTGCGGAAAAAGCTCCTCCACCTCAATGCCGAATTTGGAATCGATATTGCGGTTCAGGATGAGACCTCTTTTCGTCGCGCGAAGCGGCTTGTCGTAATGGATATGGACTCAACCCTGATTCAGGTCGAAATCATCGACGAACTGGCCAAAGAAGCCGGTGTTGGCAAACAGGTAGCTGCGATTACGTACCGGGCGATGAATGGAGAGATCTCTTTTCAGAAATCCCTTCGGGAGCGAATGCGGCTCTTAAAAGGACTTCCGGTAAAGGTACTTAACAAAGTGTATCGGCGAATGCCTTATACCCTTGGGGCAAAAGCACTCATCTCTTTTCTGAAGAGATCAGGGTACCGGACCGCCGTCATCTCCGGAGGCTTCGATTATTTTACCTCTCGCGTAAAAGAGGCTCTTCAACTTGATTATGCCTACTCTAACCAACTGGGGATCAAGAACGGACTGCTCACCGGAAAGATCATTGGAGAGATCGTAGATGGGAAGAAAAAAGAAACGCTCATGGAAGAGATTGCGGAAAAAGAAGGAATAACTCTCGACCAGGTGGTGGCCATTGGAGACGGCTCTAATGACCTTCCGATGATTGCCCGGGCAGGTCTTGGCATCGCCTTCAATGCCAAACCGCGTGTTCGGGAAGCGGCTCATTTTAGCATCACACAGAAGAGACTCGACTCGATCCTGTACCTCCTCGGCATCACGGATCAGGATCTGAAAGCGTAAACCAACCTAATCGCAGATGAGCGGCATCTCATTCCCCAACTTCGGAATGAGGGTCATCAGGGAAATTGATTCCCGTTGAATACAACGACCTGATTTTTTCCCTGAACTTTGGCCCGATAAAGTGCACGGTCTGCATTGCGAATTAACTCCTCCGGTGTTTTTGCATCCTCAGGAAAAGTCGCCAAGCCAATACTTACCGCCAAAGTGCCATAAGCCGAAAACTTCCGTTGAAGCGTTTCCTTCTCAGCAATCCCCCTGCAAAGACGATTGGCAATAATCCCGGCATCCTCCTTACTGGTCTGAGGCAGGATGACGGTGAACTCTTCCCCCCCATAGCGGCAGGGAACATCAATTGCCCGGATATATTTCCGAATGGCATGGGTGAAAAACCGAAGAATATCATCCCCACCCTGGTGGCCATATCTGTCATTAAACGACTTAAAATCATCCAGATCCATCATGATCAGAGAGACAGGAAGCTGGTGCCGTCGAGTCCGCTCCACCTCTTCCAATAAGCGCTCATGAAAATAACGTCGATTCAGGAGCCCCGTAAGGGAATCGGTAATCGAAATCCGCTTGAGTTCTTTCGTCTTCTCATAAAGCTGGTAACGTTCCAGGGCGATAGAGACGTAGCCTCCGATCGCCATTAAGAGATGCAGGTCTTCGTCCGAGAAAACCTTCCCTGTTGTTTTATCCGTCAGATTAATCACACCAAAAGGTTGGCTTCTCAGCTTCAGCGGCACGCTCATGAAGGAAGAAGTCCGATAACGTGGATTCGGATTCTGCCGGATTCTTGGGTCAGCAGAAAGATCCTGGACGAGAAGCGGATTTCCATCCTGGAAAACCTGGCCTGCAATCCCCTCTCCCGGTTTTATGCTTAACCTCTCCAAAAGTGTTTTATTCACCCCCGTCATCGCCTTGATAACAAGTTCCTTGTTTTCTGGATTGATAATCATCAAGGAGCCCTGCTCCGCACACAACAATTCGGTTACCTGTTCCAGAATGTTCTCATGGAGTGTCTCAAGGTAGTGCGGAGACTCGATTATTGTTGTGAATTTTGAAAAAGATTGAACGATCTTTTTATGATGGGTCAAATGACTCTGTAATTCTACATTTTCATGGACTGAACCGGCCTGCCGACAAAAAGAATAAATCATCTTGGCATCATCCTTGTCCAAGGATGTATCCAGAACAGTAAGCGTTATCTTTGATACCCCCTTCGCATATATCGGAAAAAGGTAACAGGAACTTACATCTTCCGGAAGATTCGACTTCAAGAGATTCAGGATCTCGTCACAAAAAATATAGGGATTTCCATTCGTATGTTGATCATACAACACATCTAAGGCCGTCTCTCTCTGGTAAAGCGCCTCTTTATTCTCACCGTAGACCGCAACGGCCTTATGGGGGCCATCCGATTGCTCTCTATAGAACACCACAGCTCTCTTGAATCCGAAAAGTATCCCCAGAGTGTTACTCAGAAGGGACATATTCAACTCGAAAGAAGACTCATCTTTCTTGAACTGATTCCCGATCTTAAGGAGGGTTGTCAGGAGGGCGCGCTTCAATTGATATTGATTTCGATAGAAAATATTCTCCAATAGGGTTGTTCCAACAGACTGGAGGGTTCGCGCCGCTTCAAAAAGGGGATCTTCCGTTTCCAAGGGGGCCTTTTCAGATCGCCTCCCCCACTTCTCTCTTCCCTCATCCTGAACGGTGAGACCTTTCTTTCCATCCCCTTGTTGTCCCCCAACAATGATCCAATTGACCTCCTCCGAAATACGGATAGGAATCAGGAAATAGTTCAGATCGTCGGTACATTTATAAAAAACTATCTCCTCAGTCTGCACCGCGAGATCAAGCTCTTTTATAAACTCTCTTTGGCATTCGGACGTATGACGATCACCAGGAATCAAGTGATAGAGAATACTCTCCTCCGGAACCGGAACAATCGACCTTTCCGCCCTGAAGTCCCAAATAAAAACAGCCATATCGGTCAAAGAGGACAAACAATCCCGGACCTCCTCCAACCTGGAATTTTTCATGTCACCAAAATTTTTCATCGCGTTAACTATATATGTCCTCTCTTGCGAGCAACCATCACATACAGAGAAAAAGAGAAAAAAGTGCGTTCTATGGTAATCCCCCCATTAATAATGGTTCACAGAAGTAGAGCCTGTGTTGCCAGCGTCAATTTTTGATAGGGTGTAATTCCTCCAATCGCCAT
>LWDU01043677.1_pt1 | contig 24414 bp, 18 predicted proteins | sample 727161 | NCBI WGS metagenome assembly LWDU01 (sample SAMN04566230, study PRJNA314399) | hydrothermal vent metagenome | isolation source: deep sea hydrothermal plume seawater | place: Mexico: Gulf of California, Guaymas Basin | collected 2004-07-11
GGGCCAGCTGTATTGACCAGTAGCCTAGCTTTACAGCTGAAAATCGTGCCATTTGCAGAGTACTTAATATCGTTTACGTCATCCCCTGGGATTGCTGAAATAAACTCTGCAGGCATCTTAAGTTGCGCTCCTAAAGACTTAGCCGATTGAATCACAGCTCGAGTTAATGCAGCGTCATCTGTAGCTCCGTCATTGTATTTGTAAACAGCTTGAAGGTTAACAAGGGAAATGCCATCGAGGTTTTTCCACTGTGCTTCAGGCACTTTTACAAACCTCGCATCAAGTTTAAATTTTCCCAGAGCGGCATATATGGAGAGTGCCGCTCTAATCTCCCATGATCTGCGTTTTGTATGCTTGTAAATTGGAATAAAAAACGATTCAAGGCGAACAAGCTCTGGGGCAAGTTCTAATAGAAGCGATCGCTCGGATAGACACTCGAAAACAAGTTTTATTTGGCCAGACTCAAGGTATCGAAGCCCACCATGAATAAGCTTACTCGACTTACTAGATGTACCATGTGCTATGGCCGTTTTCTCTAAAACAAGGACGGAATATCCCGCGGCGGCGGCAGCTTGTGCGACACCTGCACCGTGAATTCCACCGCCAATAATTACCATATCGTATATCATGACAGCATCTTTTCTACCTCCTTGGATTCTATAATTTTCACTCCTCTTGCGATTAATCTAGAAGCTACTTCGCGAGAAGTAACCTCATAAATAACCCACTCCCAGCCTCCTTCCCAAAGTCTTGAGCCATCGTTAGGAAGAATTCCCTCGTCGCCGAAAAGGTAATCTGGAGAGAGTTCCTTTGAGATTTTCGCGCCCGCTTCGTCATAGCTTAGAACTACCCAACCTGTCTCCATGAAGCCACACTCCTGAGCAGTTTTTACTGAGTCAGGGTTGAAGCTGATAAATACGCATTGGTCAAGGGCGGAGTCGCAGGATTCGCGGAGCGCTTTCACACATACTTCGAGTCCGTGCACGTCGATGGATTCCTGTTTTAATTCCACAAATGCCTTCACTCCCGGGTTTGTCTTAAGCCAAACCATAACCTCCTCAATCTCGCTAATTTGCTTAAGTTCTAACTTGCCTTTGAGTTCTCTTTGGGTGATTTCAAACACACTTAGATCCAATCCCATTGTGCGTTTAAAATTGTCATCGTGAAGCATGATGGGGGTGAGATCCTTTGTGAATTGGACGTCAAACTCAACCATTGTTGCTCCCGCCTTGACGGCTTCGCTTAATGCCTCGAGAGTATTTTCTAGATATTTTGCGGCGTACCCTCTATGTGCAACAACTTTCACCGTATTCACGATAGTGCTTTCTTTATGAGCGAAGCAGAGGCGTGATTTGCTCGTGTTACTTTGAGGCGGGGTTCAGCAGCCATGGCACGAACTAGAGCCCATTCCGCTCCGGGATTACGTGCCCAGCTTCGTCGTGCAATGCCATTATTTACATCCCAGTGTAGCATTGATTTTAGGCGCCTTTCCGAGTCCGGTGAACCGTCTAAAAGCATGCCGAAGCCTCCGTTAATAACCTCGCCCCAACCAACGCCTCCTCCGTTGTGTATCGAAATCCAAGTCGCTCCTCTAAATCCGTCACCGATAACGTTCTGTATCGCCATGTCTGCTGTAAACGCAGATCCATCATAAATATTTGAGGTCTCCCTATAAGGCGAGTCAGTTCCACTCACGTCATGATGATCGCGGCCTAAAACAACAGGAGATTTTATCGCTCCGGAGGCAACCGCATCATTGAATGCCTTTGCAATCTTGATTCTACCTTCCGCGTCTGCATATAAGATTCTAGCTTGTGAACCGACAACAAGATTATTTTCCTTAGCGCTACGAATCCACTGGATATTGTCACGCATTTGGATTTTAATCTCTTTTGGAGACTCTTTCATCATCTCCTCTAGCACTTCGCATGCGATGGCATCAGTTAAAGCTAAATCGCCTGGTTCACCACTAGTACACACCCATCTAAATGGTCCAAATCCGTAGTCGAAACACATAGGACCCATGATATCCTGAACGTAACTCGGATAGCGAAATGAAAGGCCGTCTTCTGACATTACCTCTGCTCCAGCTCGGCTTGCTTCGAGAAGGAAAGCGTTTCCGTAATCGAAAAAATAAGTTCCTTTTGCGGTGTGTCTATTTACCGCTGATGTATGGCGTCTTAGTGTTTCCTGAACTAGCTTTTTAAACTGCTCAGGGTTTTCTGCCATCATAATATTAGACTCATCAAATGAGATTCCCATAGGGTAGTATCCACCAGCCCAAGGGTTATGAAGTGAGGTTTGGTCTGAACCTAGATCAATATAAATCTCCTGCTTATCGAACTCTTCCCAAACGTCCACCACATTGCCGAGATATGCATATGAGACCACCTCCTTAGTCGATATTGATTCACGCACTCGATCAGAGAGCTCAACGATGTTAGTAATTACATGGTCGACCCATCCTTGTCCGTGTCGCTTATATGCCGCAGCCTCACTTACCTCAGCGCAAACCGTAACACAACCGGCTATGTTACCCGCTTTTGGTTGGGCTCCACTCATACCGCCCAGTCCAGAAGTCACGAATAAGCGCCCTGCTAAAGATTCATCGCCACCGTGCTTTTCAGCTAGTCTTCTGCCGGCATTAAGGATTGTGATGGTTGTTCCATGAACTATTCCTTGAGGGCCTATATACATGTACGACCCTGCTGTCATTTGGCCATATTGGCTAACTCCGAGTGCGTTCATGCGCTCCCAATCGTCTTGAGAGCTGTGGTTAGGGATTACCATTCCGTTTGTTACGACAACTCTTGGGGCGTCTGGGTGTGATGGAAAAAGTCCCATTGGATGGCCGGAAAAAATTGTGAGGGTTTGGGATGAATCCATCTCGCTTAAATACTTCATCGTGAGCCTGTACTGAGCCCAATTCTGGAATACCGATCCGTTTCCTCCATAAGTTATCAACTCCTGAGGGTGTTGGGCCACCGCAGCATCGAGATTATTCTGAATCATTAACATGATTGACGCAGCCTGCTGACATTTTGCGGGATACCACTCTATCGGACGGGCTTTTATTTCAACATCTGGCATCAAGCGGTACATATATATCCTTCCGTAATTTTTTAATTCCTGAGCGAATTCAGGCGCAAGAACTGCATGCTGATCTTCTGGAAAATACCTGAGAGCGTTAGATAAGGCCAGTTCTTTTTCAGCTGAAGTTAGGATTTCTTTTCTCACGGGAGCGTGGGGTACTCCATCGCTGGGCGTTTTTGAAGGAGGTAAAATCGAGGGTATGCCCTGCGTAATCGATTCTTTGAACTTATCTAAATTCATTTCTTTCCTTTGTTTCTATAGGTTCCCGTCTTTTTATCAAAATCATAAGGGCAATGCTTACATCCACTTTCACAGCAATTACCACGCTTTAAATGGTATGTTTCTGTAAAGACAATGAAACCTTCATCAGTAGTATAAAAGTCTTCAGGATCTAGGTCTTTTGCCATCGCTACAAATGTACGATTGTGACTACCTTCGCACCTCCACCTACAACATCTTTATGAGCGATTTCCTAACGCACGAATGCGGCATTGCGCTTCTGAGGCTTAAAAAGCCTCTCCAGTACTACATCGATAAGTAATAAAATGTATCTCCTGATGGAGAAACAACATAATCGCGGGCAAGATGGTGCTGGAATTGCTAATATAAAACTGGATGTTAGTCCCGGGAAAAGATATATTTCAAGAAAAAGATCTATAAACTCTAAGCCTATTCATGATATTTTCGAAGATATCCTTAATAGGTTTTCTAATCTCGACGCTGTGCAGCTTGCCGATGCAGCTTTTCTACAAGAGAACTTTGGCTTTACTGGTGAAGTGTCTCTAGGTCACTTACGATATGGCACTTACGGGAAAAATGACATTGAAAATTGTCACCCGTTTTTAAGACAGAATAACTGGCGAACTAAAAATCTTGTATTAGCTGGTAATTTCAACATGACAAACGTCGACGAGCTTTTTAATATTCTTATTGAAATAGGCCAACATCCAAAACAAAAATCTGATACCGTTACCGTCCTTGAAAAGATAGGTCACTATTTAGATGTAGAGAATCAATCTCGTTTTGATGCCCTAAAAGCTAAAGGGTTAAATCACCAAAGCATTTCTGAAAAAATTGCCGACACTTTAGATCTTGAGGGTGTCTTGAAATCTGCTGCAGAGGGATTCGATGGTGGTTACGCAATGTGTGGTATGCTTGGTCATGGCGACGCTTTCGTGTTACGTGATCCTAACGGAATTCGCCCTGCGTATTGGTATGAGGATGATGAGATTGTGGTTGCAGCTTCCGAGCGCCCTGTAATCCAGACTGCCTTTAACCTTACCGCTGATAACGTTCATGAAGTCGAGCCAGGTCACGCTTTAATTATCAAACGTAACGGAACAACTTACATGCCTCGCATTCTAGATCCAGCACCCCGTACAGCGTGTAGTTTTGAGAGAATTTATTTTAGTCGAGGCAACGATGTGGAAATCTACAAAGAGCGAAAAACATTGGGTGAAAAAGTAGTCCCTAAAATTCTCGAAGCGATTGAGCACGACCTTGACAATACGGTTTCAAGCTTCATCCCCAACACTGCTGAGGTTTGTTTTTACGGAATGATTAAGGGGTTAGAGACTTACTTAAATATAAGTAAAATTGCTCGGATAAAAGGCCTCGGATCTCACCCATCTGATGAGGATATTGAAGCTATTATGAACGAGCGCCCCAGAATGGAGAAGGTGGCAATTAAGGATGCTAAGCTCAGAACATTCATTACTCAGGATTCTTCACGTGATGATCTAGTAGCCCACGTTTATGACATCTCTTATGGCTCAATAAGAAGAGGTAAAGACAACCTCATTGTTATTGATGACAGCATCGTTCGTGGAACGACGTTAAAACAATCCATACTCAGAATTCTTGATCGCCTAGGACCCAAGTTAATAGTCGTCGCTTCAAGTGCTCCTCAAATCCGCTTCCCCGACTGCTACGGGATCGATATGGCAAAAATAAATGATTTCATTGCATTCAGAGCAGCTGTGGCTCTATTGAAAGATCGCGGTCTTGAAAAAGTCCTTAGCGATACTTATGAGAAATGTAAGGCCGAGCTAATGAAGCCTTTAGCTGAGATGCAAAATCCCGTAACAGCAATTTATGATCCTTTTACCGCTGACGAAGTTTCTGACAAAATCTCTGAACTTCTAACTCCCAAGGGTATGGTTGCTGATGTGAAAATCATATTCCAAACCATTGAAGGTCTTCACGAAGCTTGTCCCAATCACACCGGAGATTGGTATTTCACCGGAAATTATCCTACGCCAGGAGGACGTAGAGTTGTAAATCGCGCCTTCGTAAATTATATGGAAGGAAGCGACAAAAGAGCTTACTAAATTCCTACATCTCGAATAGGTGTAGTCTGTTTATCCATGAAAACATCAACGCTGAGAAGAGGTTTTTATGTAAGACTACTCTACAATCAATTGTTTTGTTGAGACATTCTCTAAGCCCAGCTTAGATGTTGCCGTATAGACTCCTTTCGCCCAAGAGCTAACATCTATCGCACCAGAATTTACACCCGGTACAAGATTAAGCGTTTCGATTAAACGACCTGATATATCGCGAATTTCAATCACGTCCGTTGAGTGTGGGGCATTTATCCCACCGGCGAAAACAAATTGTACTTTCGAACTGGCCGGGTTAGGGAACATTGTAAAATTGATCTCGGTCGCTTCATTCTGAAGTTCATCAATTTCGACAAGGTAGGACTGAAGGATCTCTGTATAGTCCTGTATTGACGTGTCTTGTACTTCTATTACTTGAAGATGTGTATGAGTGACCATTGGAACAACGGTCGTTCCAGAGTAAAACATTGCTACGTCAATTAAATACGTTACTTCACCTGTCATTGAACTGTCCGTAATTTCTCTAGATAATGAAATCCTCGTCACATCATCTAAATGAACTCCTCCGGGAAGGTCAAGGGTTCCATAGCCATCTACTACACTCGAGACAATTCCTGATCTATGTGTTTCAAAGCCTGCTATATTTAACACATTGTCAAAAGTATCTGTCCATGTTTCGCCATATGAAAATGGGTACGGAAAGTAAATTTCAGAATCATTATATGGATAACTCGCTCCTCCTTCTACCCCACCGAAATATTCGAAGACATCAGGTCCGTAGTTATAGTAATACTGAGCTCCCCCTGCTTCTAACATCCAATTAGCATAGGGATAATCGTCCTCAAATGAGGATGGTGATGATGACAGTATCTGAGCGTTGTATGAGTTAACCGTTAAAAAGGTGCTATAATCCCAAACCATATTTTCTCCTACTTCACCCGCTTCTGATAATTCTAATACGCCCATTGTATAGCTGTCACCAGATAGGAAAGATGGTGCAATCAGGGTTTGGGCATTCGCCTTAGAAAAAGGAATAAATACTGAAAGTAAAACCGATAAAACCAGTGGAGTAATTGTGATGCGCATCGTATAATTAATTATCTTGGGACACAAATATACATTGATTTACAACCTCTATGATAGAATTTATATCTCAACCTTGGCCTTGGTACGTTGCCGGACCGGCCATCGGGCTTATGGTCCCTTTACTACTTATTGTGCTTAACAAATCCTTCGGGGTGAGTAGTTCGCTGAAGCATCTGTGTGCAATGTGTTCTATTTCTAAGGCTAATTATTTTAAGTACAATTGGAAAAAAGAGAGTTGGAATTTACTCTTTGTTTTCGGAATATTTCTCGGAGCTTTATTTGTAGCTGAGTATATTCCTACTAATGAGCTTGTGGGTATTTCTGATGCTACGGTTACAAAACTGAGTTCTTTAGGTATAAGCGATTTTACTGGCCTTATGCCTTCGCAAATATTCGGGTTCGATCATATTTCTAATACTGCTACTCTAATATCTGTGGTTCTCGGTGGTTTCCTTGTTGGATTCGGAACACGTTACGCTGGGGGATGTACATCGGGTCACGCTATTATGGGTCTTAGCATGTTAAACCTCGGCTCGCTTGTCGCTGTTGTCGGCTTTTTTATTGGTGGACTCGCTGTTAGTTGGTTCATTTTACCATTAATTCTTTCATCACTATGAGACATTTATACGCGGTGCTCCTCGGAGCTCTTTTCGGAGGAATACTTGTTAAAGCTGAAGTCCTTTCATGGTTCAGAATACAGGAAATGTTTTGGTTCCAAAGCTTTCATATGTACGGAATAATAGGAAGCGCTATTGTTGTAGGTGCAATTTCTCTGCAAATTATAAAGCGCCTTGAGGCCAAATCTATTTCAGGCGACCTGATCAATCCAGCTGATAAAAAGTTTAATAAAAAAGGGAACTTAATAGGCGGAATAATCTTTGGATGCGGTTGGGCTTTAACGGGCGCATGTCCGGGACCACTTTACGCTCTTTTTGGAAGCGGCTATGGAATTATTCTCCTATCAATCTTCTCAGCTATGCTTGGAGTTGTGGCTTACGGGATTCTAAAGGATAAACTTCCTCATTAAGCTCAACCTATTCACAATATGTCCCAAACTCGCTCAGTAATAAAAGTAGATCTCCAGTTTCCACTATACCATTTCCATTGAGGTCGGTTGGGCAGAAAACTTCGATTTCACAAGGTTCTGAATTGCCAACTCCGAATGAGTAAAGATCTCCAGCGACTCCACTTATGATTCCATCTATAATCCAACTAATTTCAAGAGGATTGTTTCCTTGCTCACTTACCTCAATATAATAACAACCTTCTTCGAGACAAATGGCTTCTAAAGATGTTGATCCTGAGCTTAAAGTTCCTGAGTATAGAACCGTTGAAGCATAGTCTAAAAGGGTGTACTCTGACCCTTCCCAACCATTGTCCCCGTAGTCGTTAAGGATAAGAGAAACGCAGTTTTCTAAGCAACATGAGTCATCATCATCAGTTGCGTTTGGATTGTAGTTGCAAGCAGCGGGGTTAGTACAACCATCTAAAGATGCTCCGCAATTTCCAAACGTTCCATTAAAAGGAGAGCCGCCAGATAGAAGGACAATACCATCTTCATTTGTTAATGTCCAACCCACTTCCTCTGGGTAACTCCCCCCTCCGCATGTAACGAAATTGCACTCTGCATTAGCGTCATAACATGCCATTTCAACTCCGGAAGACCCTCCGCCAAGGGTAAACTCAGCTCCGTTAATAGTTAATATGTTTCCGTTCCAGCCATCACCATAACTGTCAGTCATATCGACAATTAGAGTTCCGTTAGAGAGACAGTTTCCGTCACAGTCAAAGCCGGGATTTGAACCGTTGCCTCCACAAATTCCACACTCGTCTGTGAAGTTGCACGTTCCGTTGTCATAAACAGCTGTCTCGTTGTAGTTACAGGCTGTGATGTCTGTACAACCATACTCTCCACCACTTTCGTAATTAGAGGTGAAGAATGCACCAGCCCAATCTGCATGGTCGCTTGAGATTCCGAAAGTTGCTTCGTCTAAGACTAGCTTTATCGTTGAAGCGCCCGTTATATCAATTTCTAGGTGTTGGGTCGGTGAGTCTGAATCCATAATCCCGCTTGTGTATGCTGGAGAACCATCTACTATTACAATAAATTCAACTGAACCTTGTCCGTTTGTAATATCATCGTCAACTCCTATATCTGTGATGAAGTCTGAAAACTGATTGTCTAATGATATTACTATTTCAGCATTGGCATGAAGCCCTAAGCCTTTCTCATAAGCTAATCCGTTAAGCTCGATGGTGCCACCTTGGACCGATTTATCTCTGCCTAAATCTCCCCAACCAGTATATCCTGAATCCCACCTCGCATCACTTATCCAAAGAACATCAATACCTATTGACTTCTCAAAAGTGAAAGTGTCGAGGCCATCTGAGTAAGAGAATTCTAGATTAAAAATCATCTGTTGGGGAGCCGTCTCCTCAATGTATACTGTGATAGGAATTTCAATTGTCTCACCTGGATAAAGAATATCTAAGTTAATTGAGGGGTCAATTACAGTAACAAACCCTGAGTTTGCTCCTATTGCAGTACAGCTGATAGCTCCGAGTTCAGTACCTCCAGTTCCTGTGTTTTCTATTTCTACATAAAATTCAGCATTTTCGCCAGCAGAGATTACTTTGTTGCCGTCTGTGTCACTGTCAAATCCATTGAAAATAAACTCGATGGTAGGATATGGCGTTGTGAAACTCATCTCTTCTGTTGTGCCAAATGAACCGTCATTTGCCGTTACTTGTAATTCAAATGTTGTGCCTTTAGGAGTCGCAGCTGCAAGAGAAATTTCAAATTCTAGGGGTGTCGACTCTCCGGGGGAAATTGCGATAAGAGTGTTGTTGGGGGATGTGAAAGTTAGAAATTGAGAATTTTGACTTTGGAGAAAAAGAGCGACTTCTATTGCTTCACTTGGGTATGTTCCCGTGTTCGTAATCGTAGTCGGAAGGATGAAGGTTTCACCCGGCTCTGGTACTCCATTTCCATTGTCGTCGGAATAGATATTGCCAAATTCTAGTGAAAACTCTGGCGCAGGGATATTGTAAATAGATGATTTTACCGCTGTGTTTTCTCCGTCAGTTAAAGTCAAGTGAAGTTCAAACTGTGCACCACGAGGAATAGCTTCGTCTATAGTTATAAAAATAGGGCTTATAATTTCATCTTCAGGACCAATGGGTCCTAGATGTATAGAGTCAAGCTCTAAATTTACCATAGATGTTAGCTGTTCTTCTGTGAGTTCCGTTGCGCTAGTTCCGGCTGTAGCTATTACTGAGAGTAGAAGCCAAGAGTCAGGAGTGAGGACTCCCACATTTGTAAGTGTTGCTTCTATAGAGCCTGTTTCACCTGGGTCGAAGGCTCCGTTATTGTTTGTGTCAGACACAACGCCTGAACTTACTAAGTGCAGAATGGGGGAGGGCTCGGTGCTGAAAAGGGCATTACCCCAATTCATTTGTACATCGTATGAACCTGAAGAGGGAGAAGTTTTTAAAATAAGTTCTTGAATACCTGAGACATTGATATCAATAAATAGTAATTCTTCGAAGCTGTTTATGTCTCCGCTGTTAAAAAGCTCTACTCCATCTCCTATTACTTGGAAGGTACCACTTCCGGTCGTTCTTGCATCGTCTATACCGAAGTCTGAACTGAATCTGTAGTATTCTCCTGATAGGTTATATCTGACTTCGCTAATGCCTTTTACGCCAAGACCTTTTTCGTAAAGGTTACCATCAATGCTAATTGCATATCCTTGGCTATTTACATCGCGCTTCATGTCGCCATCTTGAGAAGCAGAGTAAGTCGCGTTAAGATCACTTAAATAAATATGGGGATCTGAGGATATCGGTGTAGAGGCTGTAACCGTCTGGCCAGGAGAGATAGAAATATCGAGGTAGGTTACAATAGAGCCTTTTACATCTTTTACTTGAGCAGCCGTGGGTATACCTTCTATTAATATTTCGTTAAACTCTCCGAAAAATTGAGCTTGCCAAACCATACTCAAGCCATTAGTGTTTGAGGTAAGGGTAGCTGTTGAGGAGGTTTGGCCTATATGCTTAATGTTAAAGAGAGCGCCTCCAAGTGGAATATTATCGATCTGAATCCACTCAACTTCGTGATTAAGCTTAGATAAGGTGGTTAATCGGTTTGCAGGGGAATCACCGGAAACGCCCATCATTCCAGTAACAATATTTCCTATAATTAAAAACGACACCTCTGGATATGGATGGTTGCTCTGCATAATATTGTACAGCCAATGCCAACCAATAGCAACCTTATTGTTGAAATATCCCATCTGTGGCAGATAGGTTTTTGCTTCAATGTTTATCCCTGAATTATAGTCCCATTGGGTGTAATTATCACCATTAGGGAATGCTATTGAGTTGTGGCAAAAGTTAATATATTCACTGGTTTTTAATCCCAAATCAGTTATCCCCTTCATAGGCATAAAGAAACTATTTTCGTGCCCAAAATCGGTTTTATAATTTCCATCTACGTCGAATCCACGAATGTATGTGTTCTCTTCTATGTCAAACCATTCGTTTTCAAATTGAAGTCTGAGTCCCTCCGCAATAGTGAAATACTCTTCTGCTTCAGCAAGTTCGTTTCTTGCTTCTAGAATACCGGCGAATGCTAGTACTGATCGGTATTGATTTGCGAATGCGTCTCCGGCTTCTATGAAATCGTCCGTTTCTTGTTCCCAATAGGTTGATAGGTCTGTGTGCATTTCAGCAATGCCATTTCCGTTCTCATCATGAACATTTATAAACCCATTTACTGTATTGTAACAATATGTAAAAATTGCATCATCATATATCCAGTTTGTGTCTCCTGTCCATAAATATTGCTCATAGATTTTCTCTACATTTTCAAAAGGAGCGGGAAGCTCTTTAAAATCAGCATCGACAAAGTATGGGTTGCCATAAAAATCGAAAGACCACTTAGGCCAATAATCATTACTCTCTGGCGCATCACTAGCAAAGGTCTTAAGCATAGAGAAGTTTTCCAGATCAAGACCTAGCAAATGGGCGGCCTCTACTTGATGACATATATCACGAGAACAAAAACATTCTCTACTTCTATATGACCCCCAATAAGCTGGAATATAACCGGGTTCAGTTCCCGTTACTACTAAGCTGTAAACATCTGTCTTTGCCGTGTTAAATTCATCTACTAGGTAAGGGTTGGCAGATGAGATTGTAAGCTCTTGCCCATATGTTTGTTCAGGGAATACACACAGGCATACTAAAACTAATAGAATAGACTGTTTTAAAGAGTTTATTTTTTTTCTTTTAAACATCATAAATAACTAAAGTCACAAAATTCTGGAAGATCGAGAATTCCTATCAGCAGGTTGCACCAAACGCAGACAGCACAAGTAGTACGTCCGCAACGTTAACAAAGCCATCGCCATTTACGTCGTTTGAACAATCTGACATGCAACCAAATTCGCTTAATACAGCTAGTATATCACTTACTGTAACTACTAGGTCGCCGTCGAGATCTCCAACGCATACAGTGTTTGTTTCTTCAATACATGGGTTGAAAAGAGATGTCATAGTTGTCTGAAGAGCATCATTTACCACATCTACAGCTTGAGAAATACATACCATTCCATTTGCCGATCCTATCCAATGAACACGAAGAAAAGGAGTATAGACAATGTTCTTTGGAATCGAAGTGCCATCGTAACTTAGAGAAAGCACGTCTATTCCTCCTGGTACGTGAGAAGGGGTTCCGGAGTAAAGAAGAGGGTCAATCAAGCTCTCTGTTTGAGAGATTTGAATACCGTCGAACTCTAGGTGATATGCGTAGATTCTATTGTCTGGATTCAGAACGTGGACATCAAAATATTGTAAATCCCAGTCTACACTTCCTATAGTAAATTCAACGTTGTCAAACGGATTTTCAATCGCCACAGTAGGGAAGTCACAATGGGTGTGAACTCCTGAACTATCAGGGTGAGTGTGAGCTACATTCCAATACTGACAGTCAGCTATAGTAGCTGCATCAACAACATTTATTAAACCATCAGCATTAATGTCATTGCAATCATTTAATGGAATATCCCCTCCTAGAACACCTTCTGTATAAAGCTGAGCATCAGTCAAATCTTGGTCGGAATCAGCATCAATATCTCCCATTAAGGTCGATCCTCCACAAGTCCCAGTACAGTCATTCAAGGTAGTTCCATAAGGCTCTCCAGAACAATCTGTGAAAACTGGACAGTCTGTGAGAATACTTACATTATATCCACTTGTTCTATCTATTTCAATACAAACAACGCCCCAGTTGTTATCCGTATTTGTTTCGTAATGGCCTAAAGCATCTGGGGCGTAATCCCAATTTACACGAACCACTAGACGATACTGGCCGTCAGGTACATCTGTAACGTCAATCCATTGGCAACTGAGTCCGCTAGAGTAAATATCTCCGCAACCAGCAGTAATACCCATCGTTGAGCATCCGTATGTTGCAGATCCACCTCCACTACACTCTAAATCCATAACGCAAAATCCATTTTTAAATCCCACAGGAATGAAGCCTCCATCCATGTCAAATAAATCATATTTTGCATATCCATCATAATGCCAGTGATTGTGGCAATCGCCCCATTCAAATTGTGTAGATGAACCCCCACTTTGGCCTATATAATAGTCAAGGTCCCCAATATTCTTAATATGTGTTGTGAATCGAATTATTTCCCTTTGACCAAAACCATTTAAACAGCCTTCCTCTATATAGCAGTCTGTTTCATTAACATTCATAGTCGTTGCATACAGGGAGCTAGTAATCGCGTCAGTTACAATTGTAAGGTCTGGCCCGTTACATTGAGGGTCGCCTTCGTAAATACATGTTCCATTATCAACTTCAGCTGTAGGATTGTAATTACATGCTGTCGAGTCCATACATCCTTCAGGAGGGCCTACAAAAGAAAAATCCCAATCGAAACCTCCACAGCTCGCATCCAAAGATGCCCAACGTATCCACATTTGTTCTCCTCCTACTAACAATGCCGTAATCGCAGCTTCTTCACCGCAACCACCTTGCATATTATCATAATAAATCGTACCCTCGTTTGTGTCACCGAAGTTGTTCATATTACAATAGTCGTAGATAAAAAGGGTTGTATTGCACGCTGCTCCGCAAGAGCTGAATAAATACATTCCGTTTGCTGGGGGAGTAAACGTGTACCAAAAGTTATCTGATGCCTGAGCCACAACTCCATAATCTGCATCAGTCAAAACTACCGCATCGTTGCAAGTAGTTCCTGGAGCACAGTCAAACATTACAATATCCTGATACCCAAAATTGCCTCCCGTCGCTACTTCAACTCCGTCAATTAATAGTGTAAAAGCTCCATTGCCATAGCCGCAACAAATTCCATCTCCATAACTATCATCTATTACAAACTGTAAACAAGTGGGCTCCCCTGTATTTGGTATACAAGCTGAAGCTGTATACGTTGTATTATTTGCTGAGTATGGCCCCCCGGTTAGTAGTTCGCCACTTGCATCTGACAATGTCCATGTTGTTTCACCTGGATAGTTGTCTGTTAATATTTGAACAACAACCTCTGATGAGGTGTTGATAGACGTGGAAAGTAGGAGTATAATTCCAGAAAACAAAATGGAGTAGGGATGATTCATAGAGGTCAATTCTTAGTTGTTCTTGTTTATGACGCAAAAAACTATCTTATAGTTGCTTGAAAAAGTTGCTTGAAAAATAATTCTTGTAATGCTTCGTTGAATTTAACCCGAGGAGACTTGACCTAAAGCGCCAAGTATTTGCAACAACTCTACTACAGTCACAGCTCCATCAGCATTGACGTCTTCTGTGCAAAACGCGCCATAAACACAAGCCCCTGAATGCTCATTTGGTCCACTTCAAGGATAGCTACCACCATTTAGAGCCATAAATACTGAGCCCGTAACAGGATTTACACAAACATCGACTCAAGCAGTTTATACTAGTAATAAAAGTTTTTTATTTCCGTTATTAACTACTTATATTTCAGCAAATAAATTTGCAATACGCCATATTGAGTTTTACGATTTGCATCTTTGTATTAAATATTAATAATTGAATTTATATGAATCTCAGCTCTAAACAATCACTAATTGCTATTGTGGTATTAGCAGTAATTTGTCTTTTCCTTGGGATTCAGCTTTTTGTGGGAGGAGAAAAGTTTAAAGACTTGTCTGGTGATTATGGCAGGCTTGAAATGGATAAAGAACAGGTCGTTTTCGATCTGGAGAAGCTGAGATTTTCTTATGACACATTAAATATTGAAAATTCTATGATGCTCGCTGAGATTTCTGCCCAACGAGATAAAATTGACGGCTTAATTACCAATGTAAAAAACGGAAATTGGGAGCTTGGAAAAGCTAAAAAAGAAGCTGCAACTTTGAGGGTAATTATGAAGGGTTATATTGTAACCATCGACTCTATAAATCAACTCAATCAAGCGTTAACGGAAGAAAATACCGCTATGCGAGACCGGGTTAAAGAGGTGCAAGTGATAAACGAAAAACTCGAAGAGCGCCAAGAAAATATGGAGGAGATTATTGAAGTTGGAAGGATGCTTCAATGCACAGAAATAACCGTTGTGGGAATTCGAGTAACACAAACTGGAAGACAACGTGAGACGGCAAGGGCGGATAGAGTGGAGATGATTAAGGTTGGTTTTACGCTTCTACAAAACAAGATTGCAGAACCTGGGAACAAAGTCCTAAACCTAAGAATTACAGATTTAGAAGGCAAAGTTTTGTTGTCAAATTATGATGGAGCATATAGCGCTACTAGAAATATTGATTACACTAATGAAAAATTAGGGGTCTTTGTGTTTTACTCTGTGGACACAGAATCCAACGCATTAATTTCTGGAGAATACACTGTTGAAATCTTAGAACAAGAAACGCCAATTGGATCGAGTATTTTGATTTTAAGGTGAGGTAGGGTAGCTTTTTGCTCAAGTTTCTTTCGTTTAATAAAGTTGTGAGCTACAGATATAAAGTCTAAGAAAATACTATCGACTCTTCAGCGGACTTTTAGCTGATGGATCAAACAACATTAGAAATTGGACGCGTAGGTGAAGACCTTGCTCAGAAATATCTTTCGTCATTGGGATTTAAAATCTTAGAGCGAAATTGGCGATGGCGCAAATGTGAAATTGACATTATAGCAATCCACCGTGATAAAATTGTTTTTATTGAGGTAAAAACACGTGGTATAAATCGGATAGAGCAGGGCGTAGATATTTCACATAGTCAGAGAAAAAGAATAATCAATGCTGCTAATTCCTATTTATTGCAGAGGGCGAAGATTAAACTTGAATCTAGGTTTGATCTTGTGAGGGTTAGAAAAACAAATGGCGATTGGTGGGTAGAACACATTAGGGGTGCTTTCGAAGTTGTTTAATTCTTAGAGGTATGAAACCGAGTGATGTATCTTTGCAGCTCAATATTTATTGTAAGATGAAAAAGTCAACAGGTTCAGGCCGCCGAGGAGGCGCCCGAAGAACCAAACCCGAGTCGAAGTCGTTTAGACCTAAACATAAGCTCTCACAAAACAGCACTAAAAATTCTGAGTCAGATAAATCCAACACTGCTGAAGAAAGTAAAGGATATCCCAAGTCTAAGTCTGGAGGAAAATATGGGGCGAAGGGAAAGACCATTCTTAAAACAAGAACCGGGAGTTACAGACCTGATTTAAGGCGTAACAAGGTTGAAAAACGTCAACCATTACCAGATTCAAATGCTCCTATGAGACTTAACCGTTATGTCTCTCAAGCTGGTATTTGCTCAAGAAGAGAAGCTGATGTATTAATCGCCGCTGGGGTTGTAAGTGTTAATGGTGACGTCATAACCCAGATGGGGTATAGGGTTAACCAAACTGACAAGGTTCAGGTTGAGGGAGATACAATTAAGGCCGAAGCTAAAAGGTATATTTTATTAAATAAACCTAAAAACTTCTTAGCAACCGACGAAGATCCTCAAGGTAGAAGGACTGTTATGCAATTAATTCGTGGGGCTTGTAAAGAAAGGGTTGTGCCGATTGGAAGACTTGATAGAGACTCCACTGGGTTATTAATGTTCACGAACGATGGGGAGATGGCAAAAAGGCTCACTCATCCTAAAGTTGGAGTAAGAAACCTGTATCATGCTAGCTTTAAAGAAAAGGTGAGTCAAGGTGATTTAGATAAGATGCTAGAGGGATTTGAATTAGATGGGAAGTTCGTGAAGCTTAATAAAGCTAGTTTCGTGAAAAGCGACCCGAGAGAGGTTGGAGTGGAGATTCACTCTGGAAGAAATCGAATCGTTAAAAGAATTTTCGAGCATTTTGGATATAAGGTTACAAAATTAGACCGGGTGATTTTTGCTTGTCTTACTAAGAAAAATGTTCCACGTGGGCATTGGCGACACTTGACTGAGGAGGAGATGAGCATACTAAGAATGACCACATAGGCGTATTAGTGAAGATGTCAGATAGCTTAGTAATTATTCCTACATACAACGAGAAAGAAAACGTTGTAAAAATGCTCGAAACAGTAATGGCTCTCGAGCCACTTTTAGATGTTCTTATCGTTGATGACGGAAGTCCTGATGGAACCGCTGACCTTGTTAAATCTGTCGCTTCAAAATTTAATGGGCGGATTTTCATTCTCGAACGTAAGGGGAAGCAAGGGTTAGGAACCGCATACATCGCTGGGTTTAAGTGGGCGTTAAAAAAGGACTATGCTTATATTTTTGAAATGGATTGTGATTTTTCGCACAACCCTCAAGATTTAATCCGATTAAGAGAAGAGTGTGTTAGAGGGGCGGATGTAGTTGTCGGTTCAAGAAATGTAAAAGGCGGGGGAGTTGTAAATTGGCCTCTCGATAGAAGGATAATTAGTAGAGGTGCGTCTATATATGTGAACTTGGTTTTGTGGCTTGGTGTGAGTGATGGCACGGCGGGGTTTGTTGCTTATAAAAGGGATGTATTAGATGCCATAGATTTAGATTCCGTTGAGTTTATAGGTTATGCATTCCAAATAGAGATGAAGCTACGAGCAAAACGAAAGGGATTTAAAATTGTCGAGGTGCCTATTATATTTCGCGACAGGGTTCTCGGTACATCTAAGATGAGTTTAGATATTTTTAATGAGGCCTTTTTCGGTGTTTTAAAAATGAAAATCCGCTTGAAAAATGGCCGCTAAAAAGACATTGTTTCGTGGAGCTCACATTGTAAATGAAGGGAGGGTTGTTGTCGGAGATGTTCTAGTAATTGGTGATCGTATTTCTAAAATTTTAGAGCGAAATAGTGGCGAGATATTTAAGCCTATCGAAGTTGAAGATGCTGAACAAGTAGAGTCAAATGGGTTTTGGCTTATGCCTGGGTGTATAGACGATCAAGTGCATTTTAGGGAGCCTGGATTAACACATAAGGCAGAAATTAAAACTGAATCTGCCGCAGCTGCCGCAGGTGGTATCACTTCATTTATGGAGATGCCTAACACTGTGCCTCAAGCGTTAACTCAAAGGCTACTTGAAGATAAATATGAAAGGGCAGATGAGGTTTCTGCTGTCAATTACAGCTTCTTTATGGGTGCTAGCAATGGCAATATCTCAGAAGTGCTTAAAACAGATCCAGCAAGGGTGTGTGGGGTTAAGGTCTTTATGGGGTCCTCCACTGGAGATATGCTTGTAGATGAAGAAAAGGTTTTAGAAGGAATTTTTAAAGAAAGCCCAACTCTTGTAGCTACACATTGTGAAGAAGAGTCAATAATTAGAACCAACCTTGCAAAGGCTCGGGAAAGATGGGGCGAAAACGTTCCAATGGACCAACACCACCTTATTCGTAGTGCTGAGGCATGTTATAAAAGCTCTTCGAAAGCTGTTGAGTTAGCTACAAGATTAGGCACTCGCCTTCATGTTCTACACATTTCGACTGCAAAAGAGTTGGATCTATTTGATGGTTCTAAACCTCTCTCTGAAAAGCAAATTACTGCGGAGGCGTGCATACACCACATTTGGTTTACTGATGCAGATTATTCGCAAAAAGGTACATATATTAAATGGAATCCTGCAATAAAAACTCTTGAAGATCGGGAGGCGATAAGAGCAGCTCTTTTAGATGGGCGAATAGATGTTATAGCTACAGACCATGCTCCGCACAGTCTAGAAGAAAAAAACGGGAAGTATTTTTCTGCCCCCTCAGGCGGGCCTCTAGTACAGCATGGTTTACCAGCAATGTTAGACCTAGTTCACAAAGGTAAAATAACTGTTGAAAGGGTTGTTGAACTGATGTCACATCGTGTGGCAGAGTGTTTTAAACTTTCAGAAAGAGGCTATATACGAGAAGGGTACAAAGCTGATTTGGTACTTGTTAACCCTGATGCTGAATGGACGGTTACGGGAGAAAATATTATGTATAAGTGCGGTTGGTCTCCTTTTACTGGACATAAATTCAAATCTCATGTTGTCGGAACATGGGTTAACGGAGTTAGGGTTTGGGATGGGGTGAATATCTTAACTAAGAATGGCAATCATGCCGGTGAGCGCCTAAAATTTAATCGGTAAACGAAATGGTCAAGGTTAAATTCACATCTATTTTACTGCTGTTACTTGCCATAATAGGTACAGGTGGATGTGCAAATGACAGTAGGGATAGAGTTAATGTGACCGCTCCAGATGGTGTATTAAATAAAACCGAGTTTGTGAATGTTCTCGCAGACATTCAGCTTATCGAAGCTGCTTCAAAAAACCGTGTTTGGAGAAACGATGATGTCGAAAAAAGATTAGGGGATGCGTACAACGAAGTCTTCCGTAAACACGATATAACTGAAAGTCAGTTTAAGGCCAGTCATAGTTGGTGGTGGAATCACCCAGTTGCTATGAAAGGTGTTCTGTTAGAAGTAACAGAAAGAATTACTCAGCTAGAAATTGAGGCGAGGTAGCTTTCTGCTGTTCTTGAAATAGCCTTGTTTACAGGTTCGTATTCCCATTTAACTCCTTCTAAAGCAAGTACTCGTTCAATTTTTGAGCCGTCATACACGATGATTGACCGCGACATATTAAGGCTGGATTTTGTGGCTAAAGCTCTCTTGCCTGTGAGTTTTTCAATAAGCCAAAACGCCCTCCACGCAAAAGAAGACATCCATGGTTTAACAACCCTAAATGGGGGTTTAACGTTTAATGCTATCGCTATTTCACACATTAAACTTTTGAAACTGCGGTTTTCTGAATTTAGTAGGACTCTTTCGCCTCTAATATTGTTGTCCGCAAGTAAAACACAGGCTTTTGCAACATCGCTTGAAGAAACATAACCGCTTGAACCTGCTGGGTAAAACGAAAGACCTGCGTGAATTTGGGGGAAAAGCTCTGCTGAGCTCCTTGTAAAATCACCCGCGCCAATTATGATGGAGGGATTTACAACCGCAACGCTCAACCCTTCTTCTTGTCCACGCCAAACCTCAAGTTCCGCAAGATACTTACTCCTCGAATACCCGGTTTCACCTATCCCATCTTCAAAAGGAGTTTCCTCATCAACAATTTTGTTTTCTTGCCTCCCTAAAGCCGCTACGGAACTAACATACATAAGGGTTTTTACATCCTGATGAAGCATAGCGTTTACAATGTTTTTCGTGCCTTCAACATTCGTCTTTAAAAGCGAAGCTTCGTCTAAAGGGTGAAAAGAAACTAAAGCTGCAACATGAAATACTCTTGTGCAGCCCTTAAGTGAAGATTCTAACGACTGGGTGTCGTTTAATTCGCCTTCCACCCATGTTAATCTATCTAAAGAAAGGCCTCTAGATGTTATTAGATTCTCTACGGAAGTAACATCTGAATTGGTTCTGCAAAGAGCCTTCACTGTGTGACCCGCTGAGATTAGTTGAGAAACCAATTCTCTTCCTACAATACCTGTTGCGCCGGTGATAAAATCCATGGCGGTAAAGGTAGTTATCTTTGAAGTTGATTTGGTTTAAATGAAGCCCTTAGAACACATACAAAATATTCTTGCGAGGCTGCCTAACAAGCCTGGGATTTATAAGCATTTTGATGCTGAAGGGACCATTATATACGTGGGAAAGGCGAAGGATTTGAAAAAGAGGGTGAGCAGTTATTTCAACCGCAAGAATTATGAAAATGGAAAGACGCGGCTGTTGGTTAGGAAGATTGCAGATATTCAGTGGATTGTTACGCCTACTGAGCAAGACGCTCTACTTCTTGAGAATAATCTAATAAAAGAGCACTGGCCGGTCTATAATATCCTCCTGAAAGACGATAAAACATTTCCCTATATTGTGATTAAGAAGGAGCGATTTCCCAGGGTGTTTTCTACACGAAGGGTGATGAATGATGGGGGAGAGTATTTTGGTCCGTTTACGAGTATTCGGAGTATGAGGACGGTGTTAGACTTGTGCCAGAAACTTTATCCGATAAGATCGTGTTCCCTTTCGCTAACTGAGAAAAACATTGCCGGAGATAAATTCCGTGTATGCCTTGAATATCATGTTGGTAATTGTTTGGGGCCTTGCGTGGGACACCAGTCCGTTGATGATTACGAACTCAGCATCCAATCTATAAGACATGTCTTGAAAGGAAACTTAAATGTTGTCCGCAAAGTATTAAATAATCAAATGAATTTAGCTGTGAAAGACCTGGCTTTTGAAAAGGCAGAGGGGCTTAAATCGAAGCTTAATTCGTTAGATAAGTATCAAGCAAAAAGTACTGTTGTACACCCTAAAATTGATGGGGTAGATGTCTTTACTATCGTTGGTGATGATAGTTTTGCCTACGTAAATTGTTTATTAATTGTCTCTGGAGCAATTATTCGTGGGTCTAGTTTTGAGGTTAAGCGTAAGTTGGCCCAAACAGACGCAGAGTTATTGGAAGCTTCTATTCCTCTTATTCGAGAAAAATTCAACAGCTCCAGTCGGGAAATTTTTACATCTATTCTGGTTAATGTTGCTTTAGATAATGTGACTTTTTCTATACCCTTAAAAGGAGATAAAAAAAGACTCGTTGAAATGTCTGAGCAAAATGCTAGACTTTACATGAAAGATCGGCAAAGACATCAAGAACAAATCGACCCAGAAGCAGCTTTAGATCGGCTTATGGCTACCATGAAAGCTGATTTACGGCTTAAGAGTCAGCCGAGACATATTGAGTGTTTTGACAACTCGAATTTGCAAGGAACTAACCCTACTTCAGCTTGTGTCGTGTTTCGAAATGGAAAACCTTCCAAACGAGATTATAGAAATTTCAATATTAAAACCGTCGAAGGGCCAGATGATTTTGCCAGCATGAAAGAAGCGGTGTACAGACGTTACGACAGGTTGTATAGGGAGTCTGGTGAAGAGGGGCTGCCCCAACTTATAATAATTGATGGAGGCAAGGGCCAGGTAAGTCATGCCATGGAAGCTGTCGAAGAGCTTAATTTAAGAGGAAAAGTTGCGGTTGTTGGAATCGCTAAAAGATTAGAGGAGCTGTTTTTCCCCGGGGATTCCTTGCCTATTTATCTCGATAAGAGATCGCCCACGCTAAAGGTGATTCAAAATATGAGAAATGAAGCACATCGGTTTTCATTAACCCATCACCGCAAAAAGAGAAGCCAGTCATCTACCGCATCAATATTGGACAATATCCCTGGTGTTGGGGAGGCTACAAAAAGAAAGTTGCTTATTGAATTCGGCTCCGTTTCGAAAATCAAAAATGCCAGCTTAGAAGATTTAAATAATGTTTGTAGTGATCGTGTTTCGCAACAAATAATTTCCTTTTTTAAGGAAAACTAGAATTAAAATTTAAATCGCAGCCCCAATTTATTTCCTCCTGCTTTTCTATATGACTGGACGATGTCTGAAATTATTTCAGAGGCTGGGAGAATGTTTTTGAGAAGGGCGGCTATTTGGCCTATTTCTAACTCCCCTTTTTCAAGATCTCCCTCAAACATTCCCTTTTTTGCTTTTCCTTTTCCTAAAATTTCAGATAACTGCTCTGGAGTAGCACCGTTCTCTTTTGCTTTAGAAAGCTCCCTAAATAAATCATTATGTAGCATTCTAACAGGCGTTAGCTCTTTAAGGGTAAGCGTCGTGTCACCCTCGCCGGACGCTACAACCGCATTTTTAAAAGAGATGTGAGCAGATGACTCTTCACTGGCAACAAATCTTGATCCAAGTTGAGCCCCTTCAGCTCCTAATATCATAGAGGCAAGAACTGACTTTCCGTCCGAGATACCACCAGCGGCAATCACAGGGATTGAACAAGCCTTTGCAACAGAGGGGATAAGGCACATAGTTGTTGTTTCCTCACGTCCATTGTGTCCTCCAGCTTCAAAGCCTTCAGCTACAACAGCATCGACGCCAGCAGCTTCTGATTTTAATGCGAATTTCACGCTGCTCACTACGTGAACAACGGTAATCCCATGAGATTTTAATTTTGATGTAAATGAGTTCGGACTTCCTGCGCTAGTGAAAACAATGGGGACTTCAAGGTCAATTACAGATTGTATATGCTCTTGAACTGCGGGATAAAGAAGGGGGATATTTACAGCAAAAGGAAGAGAGGTTGCTTCTTTGCATTTCTTTATTTGATCTCTCAAAATTTCGGGGTACATACTGCCTGATCCTATAATTCCCAATCCTCCAGCATTACTTACCGCACTTGCGAGTTCCCACCCTGCACACCAAACCATTCCACCCTGAATGATAGGGTACTTTATCGAAAAGAGATCACAAACTCGGTTCTTTGTGTTTTCGGGAGCTGACATATTTGAAGGTGTTTAGGAGAGTTTATTTTGCTTAAAATAGTGCCCTAATGTTGAAAGGCTTAGTCTTTGCTGTGCTGAAGTAAGTGAACTGTTGTCAAATTCATGAACGCCCTCTTTATTGAAAATTTCTAAATTAGATAAGGCCGCGATTCCCTCAGCATGGAAGTCTAAATAGATACCTTCTAATGTTAACTCCCAAGGAAATTTATTTGACGAGGGGGACTTGTTTTGAGATCTATTTGGGTCGATGTTTTCTTTGATTTCTTTTAAAGAAGGTTTCACAGAGTCATTAAATGACAACACCTTAGTTACAAGATTGTGGTCTAAAAAAGGGGTTTTGTAATCAATGTCATTTTCTGAATTAAATGTATGAGCATCACGCAAAAGAGTGTTTGCTAAATAGGTCCGCATCTCCAGCACAGACACCTTGGTTAAAAAAGGAAGTGAAAAAGCTGCTTTACCAACTCGTAAAATGTCTGCTACAAAGTAAAAAACTCTATTTCGAGTTAGCTTTAAACTTGGTGTCAGTTTCTTAATCTGATTATCTAATATTTTCTGGCGAGCTAAAGGATAGGTGTGTTCCAAATCGAAATAATTACTGGCTAATATTTCAGCTTTTTTATTTGAGGCGTGTCCTGGAGATAGTGTTTTTAATAAACTTCCTGCAAATACTCGCAGTCCTCTAGGCCAAGAGGTGAGCCACCTGTGTTTCATTAGCTGGACAGAAGTGTTAAATAATGGATTCTCACAGAATATTTCATTACATCCCAGGTCGCTAATTATCGTAGTATATCCAGCTTCCTTAGCTGATGTTGCTATAAAATAATTTCTAAGACCGTTAAAAGAAGGGTGGTCCATTTGGTCTATAGCATTGTGCAACTTTTTATATATCGACTGCTTGGAAACAGAAACCTCCGTGTGATTGGTCGCAAAATGTTTTGAAATCTTATATGCTTCATTCTCGGCAGATGTTTCTGAACCTTCAAATGCAACTGAAAAAGTATTTATTGGCTGACTCGATAGTTGAGACATCGCAGCGGTTAAAGTGATGGAATTAAGCCCTCCTGATAAATAAATTGCTGGAGAATCACCCGTCAACAATGATTTGACGGCGTTTAACAAAGTGTCTTTTACAGAATG
>LWDU01035581.1_pt1 | contig 24413 bp, 21 predicted proteins | sample 727161 | NCBI WGS metagenome assembly LWDU01 (sample SAMN04566230, study PRJNA314399) | hydrothermal vent metagenome | isolation source: deep sea hydrothermal plume seawater | place: Mexico: Gulf of California, Guaymas Basin | collected 2004-07-11
GATGTCAAAAATGGTCGAAAGAAACGGCACAGCCATCAATGACTTGAACTGCCTGGCGCTGTTATAAGCTCAGGCATCCCGACTGGCGCGGGGGCTCGTCATCTTGACTGGCGGTGTCGAAGACGAAGCTACAGAGAGTATCTATGGTCTCGCGAGCACGAGATCTCTCCACTCCGTGGCCGCGCCACTCCGGTCGAGATGACGATAAGGAAAAACCAGGGAATGGATGAAGAGGCAGTATAATAAGCCTGAATATGCTCGTTCATTGATCCCAGGCTGATAAAGCGCCAAAGTAGAGGACTATAAGAGGATTGCGAGATTTTCCATGACTGATTACGACCTGATCATTAAAGTCTTTGACGGTACCGGTGGACCATCACAAAAGTTGGACGTTGCTGTAAAAGACGGAGTTATTACAAAGGTTGCCGAACACATTAACGGCACCGCAGAGCGAATCGTAGATGCAACGGGTAAAATCGTGACGCCCGGCTTCGTCGACGTCCATACGCATTATGACGGCCAAGCCACCTGGGATAACCACATGGCTCCGTCTTCAAACCTTGGCACGACAACCGTCGTCATGGGGAACTGCGGTGTCGGATTTGCTCCGTGTAAAAAAGAAGACCACGAAGTTCTGGTTCAGCTAATGGAAGGTGTAGAGGAAATTCCCGGTACCGCGTTGAACGAAGGGCTGACATGGAACTGGGAATCCTTCCCGGACTATCTGGACGCACTGGAGGAAAGAGCCCGCGATATTGATGTTGCCGTCCTCTTCCCGCATGGCCCTCTTCGAGTTTTCGTGATGGGTGAACGTGCCGTAAACAGGGAACCTGCCAACGAAGAGGACATTGCACAGATGAAGGTCCTGATCGAAGAAGGTATGGATGCAGGGGCCATGGGTTTCTCAACTTCACGGACCCTGGTACACAGAAGTAGTACCGGTGAATTCATTCCCACTTATAAGGCAGCGACAGAAGAACTCAAACAACTGGGAGAGTCACTATCCGGTAACAACGTCTTCCAAATGATTTCTGACTGGGAAGATGCCGACGATGAATTCAGTATCCTGCGCTCAATCAGCGAAAAAACAGGTGCCAAGGGAACCTTTACCCTGCTGGACCTAGGGAACCTTCCGACCTTGTGGAGTGACCAGCTGAACCGCATTGAGCTCGCCCAGTCCGAGGGCCTGGATATTCGGGGTCAGGTACTGTCGCGACCAGTCGGCATGTTGATGGGTCACCCCGCTTCCATGAGCACTTTTTACAGCAGACCATCTTTCGTCGCACTAAATGACCTGCCCTGGGACGAGAAAATCAAAAAACTCAAAGAACCGGAAACCAAAGCGCAGATCCTGCGAGAAGAAAGCGAACAGCCACACATCTTCGTGGAAATCTTCGAGACCCGGTTCAAACACATGTACCCGCTCGAAGATCCCATTGAATACATGCCAAAGCGGGAAAATTCAGTGGCTTATATCGCCGAGCGAGAGGGTCGAGAACCCACCGAGTGGTTGTATGACTACTTCCTTGGTAACAAAGGCAGCAATCTTGTCTACATCCCTGCCACCAACTTTTCAGACCACATTCCTGAAATGCTGACACACCCTCACACCGTCACTGCACTTGGGGATGGTGGCGCGCACGTCGGCTCCATCTGCGATACCAGCGCCAACCTGTACGTACTGACCAAGTGGGTGAAAGACAAGCAGCAGATCGAACTGTCGACAGCGATCAACCTGCTGTGCAAGCAGCCCACTGAACTTTATTCGCTACACGACCGCGGTTTGATCGAAGAAGGCCTGAAAGCTGACCTCAACGTCATCGACTTCGAGGCACTGAAACTACATACACCTCATATCGTTCATGACCTTCCTGCAGGAGGTAAACGTTTTTTGCAGAATGCCGACGGAATAGCGCTGACGATTAAAGCCGGTGAAGTGATCTACGAAAATGGTGCAGCTACCGGTGCGCTACCTGGAAAATTGATCCGGGGTCAGCAGGCCGACCCACGGCAATCGGCGTAATAACGATCCAGGCTAACGGCGGAGTGGTGATTAACCTGATCACCACTCCACCCATGCCCTTTACTCTACGAGCCTCGGCTTAGGTTTCTGCCACTCGCCTTCTTGTGCCGTTACAGTTGTTTGATACAAACGCATCACCCTATGACCGCCTACTGCCAGCGCTGGCAGCAAGCAAGCACCTTCACAAAATATCTTTTATTCATCCTGCACTGTTAAAAAAACTTTTTTAGTAGTAAGACGTGTGAGTTTCTCGAACAGCTTGAATATATGCCAAAAAAGATACTGTCGACTAAAGATCCTATCCACAAACCGGGGGTAGAGCGCCACCAAGAGATTATTGAGGCAGCGGGTGTCACTCTATTACTTCTTCTCCTCGATTGAGGCCTTATTGGAGGTGCTCTATCAGAGAGCGCTGAACAAAATGATTGGCGAGCTAGGCGAGATACCAGAGGCTAGCGAGTGGCGAAAATCTTATGTCGAAAAAGGCAAAGTGACCGCTGCACTTCATACGCAGGCCAAAAAAGCGGTGCTGTTCTATCTTGAATCAGTCATTGAACAAACAGAGCGCGACAACGGAGCGATCCATTCAACCTCAGCCACCGCGTTGTCTGGGATCTTCTGAGAGAACCCAGGATTCCAGCCGGCCGCGAAGCCAGAACGAATCTTCGTTAACGAGTTTCTGATTGGTATAGCCGGTGGATCAGTTGCTTGTATACCCATCATCATTGATGACGTCACCAGCCTCTAAAAACCCATAGCCAAACGATCACCTGGCACTTTTGCTGCGGCCGGGCCTTCATACCACCAGGAGACAACGCAAAGACACAACGCTAAATTGTGTCATCCTTGGACGTTGTTCACCGCCAGTATCCCTTTATATTTCAAGTGCCTCAGCAGCTGCAGATCGTCCTTAATACAGCGGACAACCCGATTATTTTTGCTACTATGATGTTGTTTCAGCAACGCACAGGATGCTCAATGAGTGAAATCAGAAGCTTCAACTTGGATGTACCAGAAACTGAGATCGACGAACTAAAGGCCAGGCTCAATCATGCGAGATGGCCGGATTCCGAGACGGTTGATGACTGGACCCAAGGCGTGCCCATCGAATACCACCGTGAGTTTTGCGAATACTGGGCAAACGACTACAACTGGTATGACACTCAGGATCGCCTGAACAATTACCCACAATATAAAACGACTATCTATGGCCTCGACATTCACTAGACGCCACGCCCATCATCATAACGCACGGTTGGCCCGGCTCTATTGTGGAATTTCACAAAGTCATTGAACCCCTCGCTGAACCTACAAAGTACGGCGGCTCACCGGAAGATGCATTTCACGTCGTCTGTCCGTCTTTACCCGGCTACGGATTCTCAGGGAAACCAACCACGACAGGCTGGGGTGTCCCAAAAATTGCCGAGGCCTGGAATGAACTGATGGTTCGTCTTGGCTACCAGAGCTATTGCGCTCAGGGCGGAGACTGGGGTTCCGCTGTCACAACGGCCATTGGTCTCCAAAACAAAGGTCAGTGCACAGGCATTCATGTCAACATGGCTAATGCGGGCGCAACAAAGGCGGCAAGGGAAAACCCTGAGGAGGCAGACAAGGTGGCGCTGGCCGGCGCCAAATTTTATCAAGATTGGGATTCAGGGTACTCAAAGCAGCAGAGCACCCGGCCACAAACCCTGGGGTATGGTCTGGCTGATTCCCCGATTGGACAATCGGCCTGGATTCTTGAGAAATTTTTCCAGTGGACCGATTGTAACGGGCATCCGGAAAATATTCTAAGCCGCGACGAGATGATCGATAACATCATGTTCTACTGGCTAACAAACACATCAGCATCATCCGCTAGACTCTATTGGGAAAGCTTTAACCAGGCGTTTGGTGGCGGCACAGACACCACGGTGAAATTGCCAACCGGCGTTAGCAGTTATCCCAAGGAAATTGTCAGAACACCCAGGTCATGGGCCGAAAGAAGATACACCAACATCCAGTATTGGAACGAACTGGACAAAGGCGGCCACTTCGCGGCGTTCGAGCAACCGGAATTATTCGTACAGGAGCTGCGGGCATGGCAAAGGGCGGTCCTTTAAGAGGCTGACGACAAACCCTACCCGGGTTCCCCAGTGGACCCGGTTTTTACCAAAGGAGTGTTTGAACCTGCCTTGAACAGTTGACCAAGTGCGTGTACTAGTGGGAACGTCAAGCCACGCGGTGCAGTGATCGTGGGCCAGCACCAACCAGACAAATAATTTACTGAACCCGGTGACAACGCATAATCCCGGCTACGTGGCAGAACCCAGCCGGCAAAATCAATAGCGACAACAACTACCGCGACAGCAACCCGGCTCCGGGCAACACCGATCTTGTTTTGTTCGTTGATGGTATTCATGAGACTAGACTAGTCCCCGTGCCTGAAGATAGGTATGACAGAGCCTACCCACACGTTCAGGCCGCGCAGAATACCGTCGTATTGAAAAGCGCGTCTAGCCCCAGCGGTTAAAACTGACCATTTGATCAAGGCTATTACGGCTGATGGCGCCATGCCCACCCAATACCGGATAACCTACGGGAACATGAGCACACGTGAACCAGTCCTTCGGGATTCCCAGGAGTTCTTTTACGCCAAGTTCTTCATAGCAAAGTAGCGTTGTGAGCACACAACCAAGCCCTTCATTCCGACAGGCCAAAAGAAAATTTTGTACCGCAGGATATACGGACCCACCGCCTACTACGCTCGTTCTTGGCTGGTCCAGGTCTGTGATCGTCATGATGTTCGGATTAAAACAAAAGACGGCAATCAGCGGAACTTCATGCATATGATTAGCAAGGTAGGTACCTGCATCCAATGCTCTGGTGGTAGAGGCCTTTAATTCTTCAGGCATATTTTTCATCCTACTTTCGTAACCCGGGATGTAGGATTCCCAGTGCGGGCGATATAGGTCTTCGAGGGCCTGCTTCTTGTCTGCGTCAGTAACGGCGACCATTCGCCAGGGTTGCACGTTGCCCCCTGTAGGTGCCCAGGTGGCGGCAGTTAAAACACGCGTCTGCACATCATCAGGTATGGCGTCAGATTTTAGTCTTCTGACAGCCCTTAATGTACTCATGGCTTCGTAAAGCTCCATACTACTCCCCTGTCTAGTCGATGTTTTCCGGAATGATTTCCTGGTGTATCTCAAACACTTGACGAGTTTCCGGGCGGACGACAATCCTTACCCAGTGCATAGTGTCTGCACCGAACCCTTCAACCCGGGTGAAATGTTCTACCAGATCATCACCATCGTACAGGGGCTTATCGACTCTGAACACATGCGTGTCACCTACAGCCAGTAGTATCGGCTTTTTATACTCACGTGCATGCTCGAGTAACGCCTGGTGAAAGTTCTCATAGTGCTTCCTGACACCGACACAGGCTGGGCACTCTGCCGCCAACCAACTGCGCTCACCGCTGAAAGGGTACATATCTGCCTGGGTGGCAAGAAATACGCCAGCGGCATCATTCACCATTGCCACGTCAAAAACCTGGTCCAACCACTCGATAGCCGCATCCTGAATATGGTTGTGCAGATCTATGCCGCCTTCCTGCCCCGACAGCCCAACGAGATGTACCGCCGCAAACACAACGCCTGAATCCTGCCAGTAAACGTTTTCAACGAAGTCACCAAAAGGACCACTCCCCGCCTGGGTGACAAGCGGCAGCGCCGGGTTTTCCGTATAAAAAATTTGCCGCAGTTTGTCGAGCCTATCCAGTCGATCCCAGGCGCCGGCGATTTCACGCTGGCAGTCAAACCAATCGTTGTCCCCGGGCGTCAACACAAAAGGGACGATAAAACGCTGGTTAAGCTCATAGAGCCCTTGCAAGTCTTCATCACGACAATTAGCAATACCGCTTTTCATATCGCCGAGATGAACCACCCAGTCTATATCCCGCGTTTTGTTAATGCGTTCAATCACCCGCTCGTACTTCGGCAGGTTCTCGGCACCGTAGGGACCATCTCCGACCAAAGCGAACTGTGTTGGTGGCAACTGGCTACAACCAAAAACCAACGAACAGAGCGACATTAACGCTACCGACCTTATTAAACGTGCGATACAGAGACCTCCTATTACTGACCTCAAAGCAAACCGATTGTTTGGCCAAAGAGACATGTAATATTCCACTCGACAACCCCCAAGTTAGCAAGGAACTGATCAAGCCACAATCTTCGTGTGCGCCAGGTAGCGGGTGTCGGTAAACACAATTATGGACTTGAAATTGTGAATGCGAACACGATCATAATCGTAATCATTCGAACAGGTGGAGCGTGCTTTAGCCAACCGATCAGCCATCGTTTACCCGGTTTTATTGCTTTGGGTATTGGGACTGCGGCAGCCACTTCTCCGCCCCTGTTATCCAATGGGACGATTGAGAAAACGAGAAGTCGTAAAAGCCCGACTCAAATTTGGGACAGCCTTTTATTCGATGACTCGCAGTGAATTATGAATCAGCAAGAAGAAGTTACTAAAGGTCACGGCGCTCCAAAGCCACGGGGCAATACAGACAATAAAGATAATAAAGATAATAAAGATAATAAAATCCAGCTTTATCAATCCCAAATTATATGCAAATGGAAGTATTAGTGGGAGGAACATGATTAGAAAATAGAATTGTTGAAACAGCACTTTGGGCTTTGAATCGGTTTCTATCCTGGTCGTTACATCAACACTCTTTCTTTTTGTAATCTTGTAATGGGTGTACAGGAAAAACATCGCAGCCGACAAGAGTTCCAAGGACCCAAAGCAAAAACAATTCTCCCGGAATTGTCGTTCAACACCTTGGTGAATTAACTGATAAATCGGAAACAAACAGACAGAAAGCGCACCCAAGTTGTTGAAGATCATCCAGGGAAAAACCCATAAATCCATATAGGACCAGGTTCCTTTTCTTCCAAATACGAAGGTCGTGGCAATGCCCTGAAAAGCCAGTAAACCAACAATGACGGATGGGAGCTGATCTACTGGCCTAACAGCGGATAGGCCGACCTCTGATTGGGTTTTCTTGTCGGGCAGGGTTGAACGTTGGTTTGGCGAATTCAAGCGTATCTTAGGACTGACTGGTTGCGGCAGCCTTCAATGGCGATGGTTGCGCTTCGAACCGGCCCAGGGTCTGCTGGATTATGTCCAGGTCAGTTATGTCGGCGAGCAAAGAGGTCGGCGAGTTCATCAATCATTTTGCCATCAAAGTAACGACCGTACTTGATGCGCAGTTGTTTGATGGTTTCTTTTGCTAATCGTTCTTTTAGTGTGATTCGATGCGTTTGCAGCAAGCTAAGCTGCGCGCCGCCAGTTGGCGGCGCACTAAGCCAAGTTTACTCGAAGGTATAGGTGATGCCGAATCTCACTAACCGAGGTGGGTTCATAGCTGCGGTCAAATCGCTTGCAAGGTCAGGAATAATCTTTTGCAGCGGCTTGTTGCCGATCGACGTGACGTAGATCTCGTTGAAGCAGTTGGTACACGTTAGCGATACAGCAATGTTGGTCACGGTGCGATTGGGAATATCCGTACCGGCCTGCTGTAAAGTTTCTTCCCCATCTGAGTGGTAGATGGTGTCAAAGCTCGTTTCCAGAGCCCAGCCTTCAAAAACGGTTCTGAAGTAGCTTGCACCGATACTGATCGACAGTGGTGGGCCGCCATAGGCTTCGCCTGACATGTCCTGAACATTCGCACCCAGAGCGTTAGTAAAGCAAGTGCCGATCGCGGTGTTGGGCGTATCTATAGAGTTACAACCAGCATCTTCCCATTCGTCAAATTCCAGATAGGCATAGGAGAGACCGCCGCGCAATTGCCAGGATTCGTTGAGCTGATACAGCGTGTTCATCTCAACACCATAGTTCAGCGCCACTGCAGCATTCTGCAGCGTAAATGTTGTTGTGTTCGAGTTAAAAATACCGACCTGCAGGTCTTCGGATTCGAAGTAGAACGCGATCACTTCGGCGCTCATACTGTTATCCAAAAACCGGCCTTTCATACCAAACTCAAACCCCTCAACGGTGGTTTCGTCAAACACCAGCGTGTCGTTGGCGACATCGATTGGCAGTGCCGTAAGATTTGGCACGGTTCCCGGATTGGAAATACCCGCAGACTGGAACCCGGTCTTGTATGCGCCGAAAAGCATTACATCCTCACGGGGATGATAGCTAAGGGTCAATTCAGGCGAAAGGTTGTCGGATTCGTCGGATGGTGTGTATTCAATTGAGGTAGGACCGAAACCAAACGCGCCGCTGTTTTCAAAAATATTCCCTCCAACCGCTCCCCGATCCTCCTCGGTGTAGCGGAGACCACCGGACAATGCCCATTGATCATTGATCTGGTAGTCAAAGCTACCGAAAACGGAGAACGATTCGACGTCGTTGTCCCAGATCTGGTGATACATCATGTAGGTGCCCTCGTAGGCATCAGCCACAGGCCAGGGTGCCGATGCACCAAATACATTGGCCAGTGTTTCCGGCAGAATCTGCACTGGTGCTTCGAGTTCTCTCCACAGGTCCTCATAGAAGACGCCGACCATGAAATTGAAGTCACCGTCGAAATCTGACTGCAACCGGAATTCCTGCGTAATAGAATCGCCTCTCTCACCCTGATCGGAAACAACCACTGCGGTATAGTCCCACGCGCCGGTGAGTGAGGTAAGCTGATAACTGCCGAAATCCCAGTTGAGTTCCAGCGTGATCAGATCGTTCTCAAAATTATTATAGAACCGATCATGTTCATCGACCCCATAAGCTTTGTTGATGACACCTGCTGGTGGCAACGCACTGTTACGCCTCAATCTAGGTGAGTTACCACAGGTCTGTGTCGTGTCTTCCCAAAGGAACACGGCTGCACCGAAATGTGGATGGCCACCAACTCCATCGGCACACCCGTAAAGAACGGTACGGGCCGTATCGTTCTGTTCTGACTCCGAATAGAAGACCTTAAGCTTGGCCTCGAAGTTGTCAGTGGGTTGCCAGACAGTTGTCCAACGAACGACCGTCTGCTCCTGAGCAGGGTAGTCATCGTTTGAAGGCCCCCTGGGTTGCAGAGCAGGGTCGGTATACATTGGCAACCCAAGCGCTGCATCACCTTGCTGTGCGTCAATTGGCGCAGCAGAGTTTTCGAGCCAACCACCACTCATATCCTGAAACCGGCCTGCAATTCGCATGGCCAACGTATCGCTCAAGGAGAAAGAAACGCCGCCTTCAATAACGGGGTCTTCTGTGACGAACTCGTAGCTGGCGCGAACGAAGCCTGCTGTAGCGTTACCGATTACGGGCGAGACACTTGTTACACCAATGACTCCAGCAGGGCTATTCTTACCGAAGTAAACCGCCTGTGGACCCTTTAACACTTCTAAAGTCTGCAGGTCGAAGAAGCCGGTATCCAACATATGGCTTCGTTGAAAAGACATGCCGTCCAGAACGAGCGACACGGGCTGGTCGGTACCATAATCAACAGCGATGTTCCCAACGCCGCGAATTTCGATGTTACCGCCCTGACCGCCACCACCTGCGTGCTGGATCATGACACCTGGTATGCGTTCTGTTAGCTCTGCCAGATCTCGAGTTCGGTAACGTTCTATTTCTTGCTGCGTCAGAACGGCTGCGGATACAGGTACATCGATCAATCGTTCTTCCCGTTTCCGCGCGGTGACTGTGACTTCTTCAATCTCAGCATGCTGTTCAGCAGCCAACGCTGCGACAGGTGCAAACGATGTAGCAATGAGTGAGAGTGCGAGTAATTTGGATGGTGCGGTTCGTCGTACTTGATATTTCGTGTTACTAAACATCTAGGCTCTCCTGTGAGGCTTAAAAAAGTGTAGTAAAACTCTATTTCGCGAGTACAATCCTGTACGTTTTTAGCTACGACTAAAGTGTAGTCAAGTACAGCAATCTCAAACAGACTACTACCTAACGATAAGGCGCGCAACTGACGTTTTAGCGCTCTCCAGCCCTTGTTTATTGACTTCGACGCGTGGTTTTCCGCGATCATACCGATCGCATTTGGAGGAAGGGTGCTTTTGTAGTCGCCGATGCCTGTATTGATGTCCGGGAAAGCCGCTTTTCGGCAGCGATTGGTCAATGACTGGCGACGATCTCGTTGAGGGCCGCTATGAGGGCAATGCTTGTTTCGTTGCCGACGAGTCCGGCTTGCATCCGGTTCATCATGTAGGTGAACGTGATGCGGTTATCGAGATCATTGAGTATGAGTGATCCACCCCAGCCTCCCCAGTAGCACTTCTTGCCAGAAGTAATGCCAACAGCGTTTGCTGCTGCGGCCAGATCATAGCCAAGACCGAACCGGACCGGCATCATGAGAACCTGATCGACGCCATTGGATTGCTCCATAAAGATGCGGTCGATGGTTTCAGGAGACAGCAGCTGTACACCGTGTGAGGACCCACCATTAGAGATCACCGCCTGAATCTTGGCGACTGACCTGGCATTTCCGTGTCCGTTAGCCGCGCCAATCGTTGCTGCCCGCCACGATGCAGTATGTGCGATTTCGGCATCCGGCAGCGGCCCGTTGAACGTCTTAAACATGACCGATTCAGGATCGAGATCTGGAGGAAGAGGCAACGGTGGTGGCGGCGTTACGTTGCTGATTCGATGGTGGTTCTCTGGCGGAGAACCAATAGTGAAGTCAGCATCCAACGGACCAGCTACATCTTCCGCGAAGAACTGCTTGAGCCCTCGGCCGTCGATTCGCTTGATTACTTCGCCAACCAGATGTCCTTGGTTTAGAGCGTGATAGCCGGACGCTGTTCCTGGCTCCCACCATGGCGCCTGGGCGGCAAGCCGGGTGGTCGCACCCTCGTCATCGAGGATATCTGCGGTTGTCACGGGTTGCGCCCACGCCGACACACCCGAAGTGTGAGACAAGATGTGGCGAACTCGAATGTCTTCCTTGCCATTTTGGGCAAACTCGGGCCAGTAGCTTGCCACGGTCGCGTCTGGGTCGAGGGTACCTCGCTCCATCAGAAGCAAGGCCGAGATGGCCGTCATGGTTTTGGTCGTCGACCAAACGTTGGTGACCGTGTCGGCTTCCCATGGTTTGGCGCGCGCTTCATCAGCCCACCCGCCCCACACGTCCAGCACTATCTCCCCATCGACGGCGAGCGCCATTGAGGCACCCAGGTCATAGTCGGCGTCAAGCTGACGTTCGAGAATCTGATTGAGCGGCTCAAACCTGTTGTCGCCCCGGTTGCCTTCGAGTTGCATGACTTCCCTCAATGTTGAACGAACTCATCGCGCGGCTCGCTTCGCTGACACTAACCTTACTGCCGTCCGATACTCTAACAGCACCTGACGTTGTGGTTAAGTATAGATAGAATAAAAGGGCAGTTGCTCGCCATCGGGCACGACCGCAGGCTAGCTTAAGAATTCGTTGTGAAGCATCCGAATGAGAAGCGCAACATACTGCACCCAGATGGAGCCGGCGCAGTAATGAATGGGCTTATCAGTTCTTTTCCACCCGCCTACAAAGATGGAACCACATACCGCCGCAAGTAATTCGTTAGACGCTATCAGAAGCCCTCTAAGGCGCTTTTCTGGCAAACCGACCCTATAGGCCCTCAGTTTTCAGCCAAATACAGGCAGTCGGAAAATGGATAAAGCAAGAGACGCAATGAAATGAAGTGGCTCGGAAGAACCGACCAAAAACGCGAATTGGGTCACGGCATCCTGACAACCCCAAGGAGGACAAGAAAGAACAACCAGAACAACGCAAAAGGCCATCGCGTCATGCCTTGTCACCGGATGACGTCATCACGATGCCTTTATCCACGAGCGCTTTTATCTCGGCCTTTGAGAAATCAAGATCATGGAGGATTTCATCACTGTGCTCCCCCAATGCCGGTGCAATAGGTTCCTTGCGGATATCACTCCTCGAAAACTTTGCGCCTGGTCGGGGCTGGCGTATCTGGCCCAGTCCGGGGTGCTCATACTGGTTGATCAGCTTATTCGCTTTAATCTGTTCGTTCTCCAGAATTTCGGGTCGGCTCAAAACCGGCGCGCAGGGCACATCATTGGCATCAAGCCGCTCAAGCCAATCCGCACTTGTGCGGGACTTGAGCACGTCGCCCATACTATCAATCCGCTCTTTGGCATTGGCTACTCTGCCCATCGGGGTATTAAATCGCTCGTCATCCAGCCAATGCGGTTGTTCCAACGCAGCGCACATGCCCTTCCATTCAGAATCCGAGACCGCGCCACAAGTGATATAGCCGTCTTTCGTCTCAAATATCAGGTCCTGGGCAAGTTGTCCGCGGCGAACGTTCTTCTCTCCACCAACCATGGTGAGACCGCCCAGGGCCTCAGGCCAAAGGAAGGAGATGGTCGCATCAATCATCGCGACTTTGATATGTTGTCCTTCACCTGAACCACGCTCCCGTTCCAGTAACCCTGCGGTGATCGCCTGCGCCGTCGTCAATGCCGAAACTTTGTCCGGGATAATGGTTCGAACCATCCTGGGCCGTGAAGTTGCGCTGTCAGCCTGAACATCGGGCAAACCTGTCAGCGCCTGGATAACCGGATCATAAACACGCTTGTGTGCATAGGGTCCCGTCTCTCCAAACCCGCTTACGGAAACATAGAGAAGTCTGGGATTAAGGACAGATAATACATCGTAGCTGAGCCCCATTCGTTCGATCGCACCGGGCCGGAAGTTCTGGATAAACACATCAGCGTCTGCAATGAGTTTTTTAACTACCGCAACGCCCGCCGGTTCCTTAAGGTCAATGCAAATTGAACGTTTCCCACGATTCGCGGAAACAAATGCTGGACTCAGGGTATTCTTCCCCAGCCCCATGCGCCTGATAATATCACCCTGGGGCGGCTCTACTTTTATGACATCAGCACCCTGGTCGGCGAGCAGCACTGTTGCCACGGGACCCGATATCACACTACTCAAGTCTATGATCTTTATCCCGGATAACGGCCCGCTCATGATGTACTTTCTCCAAGGTGCATTCTTCGCGCCAGCCAGGGAGAGACAATTATCAACAGAAGACCCAGCCCAACAGCCAGCATCGCGAGCTTTTCAAACACGGAGGTATAGACCATAAGAGACTCCACACCCAGGCTGACGTCGCTACCATCGCCGCCAATCGCCATGGCGCCGGCAATCATTCCCCCGACATAAGCTGCGAACGAGCTCGACAGAAACCAAACACCCATCATCATGCCGCCAACCCGGGCAACACTCAGCCGAGTCACCATTGAAAGCCCAACCGGTGAAAGACAAAGCTCCCCGGTTGTATGTAACAGGTACATTAAAGCCAGCCAAAAGACAGCGACTTTCCCGTCTGGACCAGCCAGGCTTGCGCCCAAAATAAGAACCGCAAAACCAAGCCCGACCTGAAGGATGCCGAGCCCGAACTTCATCGGTGTACTCGGCTCCATCCCGCGCCGGCCAAGTTTGACCCAAATCCAGGCAAACAGGGGCGCGAGCATAATAATGAACATGGGATTCAGGGACTGGAACATACCGGCCGTGAAAACGCTGCCCATGGCGACGTTTCGATCAGTAAATAATGTGAGTGATGAACCGGCCTGTTCAAAAAGGGCCCAGAAACAAACCGACAGGGCAATTAGCGCGAGCATGACCAACATACGGTCCCGCTCGATCGGTGTGCATTTCGACAGCGAAAACCAGATCAGCCAGGCAGTCACCACGAACCCGACAAGCACCAGCAGAACACCAAGATCACCGGTACTCTGGATCATCCGCCAGACACCCACAACGGCAATCAATCCAGACAGGTAAATAAACCACTCCTTGCTCAACCCGGCGATCACCGGCTTTGAAAGGTTAGCTGATTCAGGCGGCGCGCCAACGCCCTGCAGGTACTTGTCGCCATGGATGAAAGTTGCAAGCCCGATGAGCATGCCGATACCCGCTGCACCAAACCCATATTGCCAGCCATAGGTTTCTCCTAGGTAAGCGCAAAGCAACGTCGCTACAAACGCGCCAATATTGATACCCATATAGAAAATCGTGAAACCCGCATCCCGCCGGGGATCTGCTTCACTATAAAGCTGACCAACGATCGTCGAAATACTCGATTTGAGGAATCCTACCCCGACAATAATAAATGCCAGAGACAGGTAAAACGTCTGTTCGTACAGGCCATCCCTGATAACAACACCATCCACCATAGTCGATGGAGGTCCCTCAAACGCCATGCCGAAGTGTCCAATCACCAGCAGGCCTGCACCAAACATGATGGCTTTTTTGAAACCAAGATAGCGGTCCGCGATCAGGCCTCCCAGCACTGGCGTCGCATAGACCAGAGAGGCATAGCTTCCGTACAACAGCCCTGCATCCTTGTCACCAAACAGGAAGTGTTTGGTCAGATAGAGAATAAGCAACGCCCGCATACCGTAGTAACTGAAGCGTTCCCACATCTCTGTCATGAACAGGACAAAAAGTCCCCTGGGATGACCAAGAAGCTCATCTGCTGGCGCCCTGATAGAAGACAAAGGCTAAACGCCCATCCGCATGGCACCCAGATAGTCTCTTTTACCGAGTGGCACGCCTTTCATCCTTAAAACATCGTAGGTCGTCGTCGCATGAAAATATAAGTTAGGCAGCGAGAAAGACAACACATAGTTCTCGGCGGTAAAGGGAATTTCATTGCTACCCAGTTTGAACGTCAGGGTCTTGCCTGCCCATCCATTGACTGTTTCAGCATCGAACGAGCCTACTTGCGAAATCGCCTGGCTCACCAGATCCTGCAGCCCCGCATAATCAAGGTCACCGTAGCCTGCTGGTGGTGCGAACTCACCGGCTTCCAATCCCTTCAACGCCCCAAGGGAATGGTGCACCACAGAAATCACCTGGAACTGGAAAGGGTTCATATCTTCAATCAAGCGGGTTTCGACGATCGCTGATAGATCAATGCCGTTTTCCTCACAAAAACTTTTACCCTTGTCGAGCACAGCTACGGCGGAATTCAGAGTCTGAAGGTAGTTAGTGACGGTCGCGTCATAAAGGGAAATGGACATTATTGTTGCTCGTTTCATGAAGGAAGCCACTATTGTTCAATATGCAAGAGGCGAATGCTATCCCTGCCAGGGAATAGGTTTTATATCCGTCGGATATGCTCTGCAAGCCACCCTGGAAATTGCTGTGCTTCTGTTTCGTTCATCCCAATTAAGCCTGCAATGGCATCCCCGCAGATGCTCTTGCCCATCGCGGCGATGGCGACAAGAAAGATGATCTGTTTCGCATGCACCGGGTCGCCACTGTCTTCGGCTATCGTATTCAGGATGTCAGTAAACAGACCCTTCGAACCACTGGCTGGCGTAAATGCCTGCTGATCCAGCGCTAGCCAGGCAAGTAAACGCCCATGCCCACCGTGCGACAGCATTTCAAACAGGTGGTCCAGAATCTTGGCAGGTTCCTCATGGTGGTTAAGCGCCACCATTACGTCTGACAGCAGGTCGTGAGTCATTTTCTCAAGCAGCGCTTCACGCATGGCGCCCGTTGAACCAAAGTGATGTATCACCGTAGCGTGTGACATACCAGCGTCTTTGGCCACCCCGGATATATTCAACCCTTCAAGCCCAAAGGTGGATAATCGGTCAGAGGCAACTTTTAGAATCAATGACTTAGCCTTTTCAGGTGTTCGTCGTACTCGCTTGCCTGCACTATTGACATTCATGTTAATAGATCTATTATTGACATCATTGTTGATAAGAATCACAGTAACATTGATGAACATTGAAACCAATAATATCGAGGGCAATCACATCGCTACCCGCAGCATCGAACCCAAAGCGCCACGAAACAACCGCATGCGTCCATTAATCGCCCTGCGCGCCCTGAAGAATCTGATTAATGATCCAGAGAAGACAGATCAGGTATTTGTCGTCATCAACGCGATGTCAGGCACCTCTCTCGAAAAGACCTTCGTACGATTCCGTAAAACGGAGATGGGTAAAAAAATTCTCTCAGAGAATGTGAAAGTTTGCGAAGCCACGACGCTGGAACCCTGGGTCATGCCTATCTGGGTTTCGTCGAGCGAGAACAGATCAGCGCGGATGGTCTGGTGGACGCGAGCCAGTTGAGCGCGGATGGACCGGCGGACGCGAGCCAATTGAAAGAAGAAATCGAGGAACCAAGATTCAGGTTGTTCGGTGAACGGATGCGAGACCAGCACGACCTATGGCATGTCACCACAGGCTATGGCCGGGATACTTTTGGAGAAGCCTGCCTGCTGGCATTCACTTACGCACAAACCGGAAACCGCGGACTGGGTATCATCGCCCTGGCCGGTATGATAAAACTTCAAAAAGCGCTCGGCTCCGGTGCACGAAAAGCCATGTGGCAGGCCTACAAGGCTGGCAAGCGCGCGGCGTGGTTACCACAGCAGGACTGGGAAACACTGCTATCCCAACCTCTTGAAGAAGTTCGACAACAACTGAGGATTGCACCACCCGAGGTGTACCAGGAAGTGTTCGAGAATTACAAAGTGGCAAACGCCTGATTTTGTTTGCCTGGGCAACAGTATCGGGGAAGCTGGTTTAGTTCGAGAGAAGCCCTTCCAGGATTATCTGGTCGCCGGTGAAATTTCGAATTCCCTCAGCCAGTTTCTGTGTCGCCATCGCGTCTTCATTCATCTGCCAGCGAAACTCGGATTCCGATTGATGCACCTTGTCTTCTCCGTTAGCAGAGTCTGGGAAAAGCTGTCTGGGCAGGCTACCGTCATCTTCGGAAAGTGCCTGTAACAGCTGGGGACTGATCGTCAGCCGGTCGCATCCGGCAAGAGATTCAATTTCACCCGTATTCCTGAAGCTCGCGCCCATGACAACCGTTTTGTAGCCATGCGTTTTATAGTAGTCGTAGATTCTTTTTACGGATAATACGCCCGGGTCAGTTTGCGCGTCATAGTTTTCACCGGTTGCACTCCTGTACCAGTCCAGTATTCGCCCGACAAAAGGTGAAATGAGAAACACACCTGCTTCCGCACAAGCCACCGCCTGGGAAAAACCAAACAGTAAAGTCAGGTTGCAGTTAATTCCCCGCTGCTCCAGTTGTTCAGCTGCGCGAATACCTTCCCAGGTACTGGCGATCTTGATAAGGATACGTTCACGACCAATGTTATTTTCTTCGTATAGCGAGATCAGGCGATTTGCTTTCTCTATTGTCTTCACAGTGTCAAAGGACAGACGCGCATCCACTTCGGAAGACACCCGCCCCGGTACAATCGCCAGTATTTCAGTGCCTATATCCACCGCCAGTTTATCCGTGCAGTTTTGTCTCATCTGCTCACTGCAACCGCCCTCGGCCTTCGCCCAGTTCTTTGCTATAGCCAAATGACCAGCGTATTGCGGCATCGCCGCCGCTTTTAGTAAAAGCGATGGGTTGGTGGTCGCATCAATTGGCTTGTACTCCGCAATCGCTACGATATCGCCAGTATCGGCCACGACGTCTGTCATCGTTTTCAGATTCTGATTCGCGGATTGAATCTTCATCATTGTCAGCACTTGAGTCAACTTCCCATGATTAGTCTATACTCAAAATAAAGAATTAAGGCCTTTATGCAGAAATCTCACCAGTTCAGTTCCACTTTTGGCTTTTTGATGGCAGCAACTGGATTCGCCGTCGGACTAGGCAATATCTGGAGATTCCCTTACATCACTGGTGAAAACGGTGGTGGGGCATTTGTAGTGGTCTATCTTGGATGTGCCATCATGATCGGCATTCCTATCCTGATCGCAGAGATCCTGGTCGGCAGACGCGGGCGGGCTAATCCCCCAAAGGCCATGCAGAACCTGGCCGAAGCAGAGCGCAGATCGCCACTCTGGAAGCATGCGGGGCACCTGAATCTTGCCACGGCATTCGTTATTCTGGGCACCTATTGCGTCGTTACCGGTTGGGTACTCTGGTACCTGTTCAAGGCCATTTCAACCGGGTTTGTGGATACTACCACCAGCGCTGCTGCGAACGACTTCGGCGCTGTTATGCAAAGCATTGACGGCATGCTCCTGTGGACCGCTCTAAGCCTGATACTCACCAGCACAATTATTTACTTTGGTGTGAACAAAGGAATCGAACGTTCCGTGCGGGTGCTGATGCCTGCCCTATTCCTGCTGATGATCAGTCTCGTTATCTACAACGCCTTTCAGGATGGATTCCTGGATGCAGCGACTTACCTGTTCACACCCGATTTTTCAAAAGTCACGGGCGCCACCTACCTTGCCGCCATCGGCCAAGCGTTCTTCAGTATAGGTGTTGGAATGGCAGGTATGATGATATTCGGATCCTACCTGCCCCAGGAAGTCTCGATTACCCGCAGTGTATTAATCATCATTGTGATCGACACCGCCGTGGCATTAATGGCCGGGTTGATGATTTTCCCGATGGTGTTTCGCTTTGGTCTGGACCCGGCCGGTGGACCCGGCCTGATTTTCCAGACTCTGCCAGTCGCATTCGGACTGATGCCAGGCGGGCATATGATCGCAATCCTCTTTTTTACACTGCTATCTGTTGCAGCAGTCACCTCGATGGTGGGTTTGCTGGAACCCCTCGTTGCCTGGCTAGAAGACACTCGTGACTATTCGCGGCATAAATCAACGCTAATCACGATAGCCTGTATCGCCTGCCTTGGGGTGCTAAGCATTTTGTCTTACAACATGCTCTCGCAATGGCATATAGGGTCCCGAAACCTTAATGGTATTCTGGACGTCCTTGCCAACCAGATAATGCTTCCGGTTGGTGGGCTTTTAATTGCGATATTCGCAGCCTGGCAGGTTAGCAAGACGTCCTTACGTAGTGAACTGCCTGCAATGCCTAACGCAATGTTCGAAGTCTGGCACCTTTTACTTCGCTTTTTGTTACCACCCGCTATCGCGGTCATAATTATCACGGGACTTTTATAAAAATGTCTATGCGTCTATTCCTTTCCATATCAGTGGTTTTTTCGGTAGAGGTTTTTTCAGCCCTACCAACGAACCTCTAGTGGGGCGACCTGCATGTACATAGCAACCGGTTTTGGAAGAAGATGGACTAAAGCGCTGGAAGGGTGTTAGCGAAAACATACCCATGGTGACTCAGGAACGAATCTACAGTTCACCGATCTGGCATTCACCCTCGGACTCATAGGCTATTTAATTTCATATGTGGAAGATGACACTCAAGCAACGTCGCCGACATGGCGAACTGATGGGCCAATTGGAAGGCATGCGCAACAATGCCTATCTCTGGCCACCGGAAGACTATGCGCCAGGCGACAACGAAGAAGAAGACGAGAAGTACCAGAAGGCACAGGAAACTTTTCAGTCCCTGGTGCAGGAACTTCATCAACTAGAGCAGGATGCTACCTGAACAGGAGACAGAAAAATGGCACTAGAACCAGGACCCATGCAGGTCATACACAACTTCCACACGACTAAAGAAGAAGTGCTGGATGACATCAAAAAGTTGGACCTCTGGCCAACTGTCTATGTCTCTGGACGCATGGATGAGTTACCCCCCCACTGGCACGACATCGACAACTGCGGCTACGTAATGGAAGGCAGCGGCTACGTACTGAACGAAAAGGGCGAAAAAGTTCCCCTGAGCGCCGGGGACAAGTTACATATTCCACGAGGTGCCATCCATGCTGAAGGCACCGTCACTGAGCGCATGGTATACATCGTCGGGATTTCAGTACCTGATTGCTTGACCCCAAAGACAGCCCGCTTAATCAATAATTTAGACGATATTTCGGCAATCCATTGTCTGAATAGTGCGGCTCTTTAGTTTTTGGCAGCTCAAAGGAAGTTCAAAGGAATATCATCACCAACTGTGCCAGGACTGTAACTCGACATAAACCTGGACAGACACCTCTTGGAGTTTCACATGAAGGCAGGATCTTATTTTCCGGGCAATCACTATTCATCCCTTTATGCAATGGCAGGGGATGACTGCTCGCTGTTCTTCGACCTTGAGGAACTGACCGAAAAACAACAGGCAGACCACTTGTCAAACATTGAGTTAACCGCCATGTTGCAGGTTGCCCTGGCCTGCGTTGGTCATGACAGGGATCACCTTGCGTTGTATGACGAATACCAAGAGCCTGGCTGGCAGAAAATGCTGCAGCGTTACCATACCCATGGAACACTTCAGCTACCACCCCAGAGACACCTACTATCAGTCAGTTGCAAACCACATCAAAGACAACCCTGCCCTAACCGATGTCGCCAACCTTTATATGTCGAGCGGCTCCAATAAATTGATCCACCAGAACGAAGAACTTCTCGCCATAAACCGTAACGTAAACTCCAAGAAACATTTTGCTGAAAATGCCCCAGCCTTTGGAATACAGGTCCCAGACACGCTGGTCACCACTAAAGCAGAGCTTGCCAGTAAGTCGGTTGCCGACTTCTTCAACAAACACCAAAACAAAATTATTCTGAAGCTTCTAGGTCTGGCCGGCGCCAGAAACGTCACCGCTGTCGAGAGCATCACGGCGACCGAAGAGTACGTGGCCGAGTACGACGACGACATGGTGATCCTGCTGCAGGAACGCCTGGACCTGGAAAGCTACACCGAGATGACGGTGGACCTAGTGGTATCTACCGACGACATCAGGATAGCGAACACCCGAAAGATTCTTTTCGCCGACGGCCTATGGGTCGGCAATCTAATTGGGAACTCCGTCTCTGTTACTGAAGAACAGGCCAGCGCACTGCTTCATGTGGGCGAATATGCAAGGCACCATAGTTACGTGACCGACGAGGGCAGCAACTGTGGCATTGATTTCTTCATTGGGAAGGACGGCAGCCTTATCGTTACCGAGATCAACGCACGCTGGACTGGCGGCCTTTTCCCCGCACAGATCCTCAGCCAAATTGATGTGCAAGGGAGAGACGCCGTTCCCTTCTTCGACATGGTGTTGATTGAAGAGAGGGAGGCCTACGTCGATTTTATCGAACGCCACCTTGTAGGTGAATACGAGGGTGAATACGCCATGGTACCCATCGGCTTTGGCTGTTTCCCTGTGCCTGTTGAAGGCCAGGATTACTTCTACTCCTGGCAAATGGTTGTGGGTGACTTCGACGCCTTCAAGCAGGCCAAGAACAAAGAGCTGGCAGCCAGCGTCATGATCACCGCTGATATCATTCAGCCCTACCAATAAGGATTCTATCTTGCGGTAAGGGCGCTAACTATCGGGAATCCAATTCCCGTGGAATCCGAACGGCACGAGTTGCGACAGAGGAATACTTGCGACGTGTCCGCGATCCATGTCTTCAGCATCCATGACTACAAACTCCGTTGAGTTCTTGCCAAGATCATGTACAAAGGTAACCAGCCATCCTGCATCTTCTTCACTCCTTCCTGACTTGCCAACAAAGACAGGTTCACCAGCCGCCCGCCCGGCACCATGATCGAAGGTAACCTGGTTACCAGTGTGTAAATCGTACTTGATGGTTGGCCATCCGGCTGACGGATCAGTTGAAGGGGAAGAACAGTAACCGAAACGATAAGGTTTGCCTGCCATAGCACCTCGGTGTCTTGGGAATTCGTTAGCTCTTGTGTCTATCACCGATGTGCTGACAGATCGATTCGCCAAAGAGGCAGTCCAACGTTCAAGTCGGGCCATACTGTCACCGAATGGACCCAGGTGATTCTGGTCAAACATCTTGTCGTAAATACAGAGGTCCAAGATGACATCACCATTGTCACAGTCATAGGCATTCATCGGATGAAAGCAATAACCAAGAGGTACATCTACCCAAACGATGTCACTGGCCTCACCTTCCCGGGGCATGAATCCTAGCCGATTGCCATAATCAGGGTTCCAGCTCATTGGAAAAGCGGCACCAGAAGCGACATCGTCGAAATTCACGGTGACTGGCTGATCATAAATGACTATGTATTTCTGGGTCATTGACATGTCATGCATCATCGTCATTCCGGGAACAGGGACATCAACTGTTTTCCTGACCTTACCGTTGCTACCCACAACCACATACTGCACGTGGTCCATCCAATGAGGCCATGCATAAACCATTGCGTGCATTTCCTTGGTATCGGGGTCAATCTTTGGGTGCGCGGTAAAAGCACCAGGTAGGGTACCTTCGAAGTTGTTTCGCCCGACGGTTTCCAGCTCATAGGTAAGTTCCACGGGGCATCCGCCGGCTTCTACCATGGCCCAGGTTTTACCGGCGAAGCCGCCAACGTTGGTATTCGGGCCTGATGGGCTGTCGTTCCAGTTCGGACCGGAGATATCCGGTTCTCCACGGAATTTTGACAAGTTAGTAGATCCCACATAACGATTGCGATACCAATCTGCTTTGCCATCCTCAAGCCTTATTCCGTGAATCATACCGTCACCGGTAAACCAGTGATGCGACGGAGAATCAGGATTTATCGGGCCAGGACCCGCCCGAAGATATCGGCCACATAACTCAATGGGCAGCTCGCCCGTGACTGGCAAACCCAATGCCGTGGTTTCATTTTGAATGGGTGCATAATTACCGACCAGATATGGGTTCGGTTTGTCGTTCGCAATAGCTTCGCTCATCAGGTTGTGTCCTCGTTAATCACGGGCGGTTGTGCAAACAGTGCAGAAAACCAGCTTCGCTGAAGCACTGCTGTAGCGCCAGCTAAAAGTCGTACCACACTTCATTTTTTCTTATCAACGCTTGTAATCTGAAGGTTCAGTTGTCAACATCCCTGCCCAATGAAAATCGCCTTACCGCTACTGCTGACGGTGACCATCGTCTGGTCACCCATCTGGCACATCTACTGGAGCAATCTTGACAACCTGAACCTCTCTCTGGATCACTTCTGGAAGGAACTAACCCTGGCGAGTGTTCTGGTATTCTCCGCTACCTGCCTATTGCAGGCTACAGCGAGAGCAATGGGTCAGTCTCCTTTAATGCAGCCGTTCCTGCTATATGTCGGGACTGTTGCGTGTCTGCTGGTAAGTTTTCTTATCGGTGACTATGGCTTCCTTGAGGGTGCCGAACCCGTCTGGTCAGATAACGACACTACGGGGTATCTGGAACTGGTGACGATCATTTCGCTGGCCTGCCTGTTTGTTGCTTATCGCCACGCTATCATCGAAAACCTGGACTTTCTCTCCTGGCTAGTGGTGTTTGTATCTCTCGCTTTTTTCCCAATGATGGTCAGGGAAGGGGTCGACAAGGCGTATTCCCTGACAGACCGCGGATTGTATGAGCTGTCCAAACGCCAGAACGTCTTTTTGTTTGTACTCGATACCATGCAGGCAGACGCTGTCAATGAGGTGTTTGCCGGAAATACGATGCTAAGAAAGCAATACAAGGACTTCACCTTCTACAGGAACGCTACCAGTGCATTTCCAAAAACCTATACCTCGGTGCCATCTATATTAACGAGTCAAGTGTTCGATAATTCCGTTCCTGTTCATGAATTTATGTCTTCTGCATATGAGGAAAGTCTACCCCGACTGCTTAACGAGTCGGGCTTCGATGTCAGGCTCTGGGGGTTTGCTCCGCAGGTATTCAAGTTAGATCCGCTACTAGCCGACAACGTGGTCAAAGCTGGTGAGGATTGGAGTCAAAGTATCGAGAGCCGCGACCTCGCATTACTGGTTAACCTTTCGCTCTTCAGGCTTTCTCCACATTTTCTCCGGCCATACGTCTACAACCATGGCGAATTCATTTGGGGTGAAGGTGCAGACAATTCCGGAGAATGCCAACTAGACCGGGCTTCTCGACGATTTTCCAAGCAACAGCGTCAATTTGATTCGAATTTTTTTGATGAATTCTTACATTGCACTGAAATAAAAAAAGAAGAACCTGTATTTCGGGTTTTCCATTTGATGGGTGTGCACGCACCTCTCAAGCGCGACAACCAATTTGAGTTTGTGGGTAACCAACCATTGGGTCGGGCGGCGTTAGTTACGCAGACAGAGGGAGCACTCTTTGCGGTGGGTTCTCTATTTGATCGATTGGAAGCGCTGGGCGTGATGCAGGACGCGATCATCATCATCACCAGTGATCATGGCGCTGGACAGTTTGGGAAGCCGGTGAACAAGGATCAGCCCGGATTACCCGAAAGACTCGTCAGTGAAACTGAACCGTCTAAACCGGCTAAAGTGATCACGGGTGGAATACCACTATTCATGGTAAAAACCGCCAGCCCCGGCAGAGCTTTTACGATTGATGACAAACCGGTGGAACTGCCGGACGTCCCTGCAACGCTTATGGATCTCCTCGGAGCAGACCACCCCTTTACTGGGCAGTCGGTTGTAAAGCCAATTGATTCGGACAGAGTCAGGTACCACAAATATTATGAATTCAATGGCTGGGACATCGATTTTATTGTGCCCATGACGGAATACATCGTGAATGGCTTCAGTTGGTACCCGGAAAGTTGGCGAATTTC
>LWDU01041796.1_pt1 | contig 24392 bp, 27 predicted proteins | sample 727161 | NCBI WGS metagenome assembly LWDU01 (sample SAMN04566230, study PRJNA314399) | hydrothermal vent metagenome | isolation source: deep sea hydrothermal plume seawater | place: Mexico: Gulf of California, Guaymas Basin | collected 2004-07-11
CAGCTGTCAGGGTCGTCTTACCATGATCAACGTGGCCAATCGTGCCGACGTTTACATGGGGTTTGGTACGTTCAAATTTTTCTTTAGCCATCTTACTAAACCTCTACAAAACCTAAATATAATTGTTAAATAAAATTCCTGGAGCCCATAACCGGACTTGAACCGGTGACCTCTTCCTTACCAAGGAAGTGCTCTACCGCTGAGCTATATGGGCAGAAACTGACCCAACCTAACTACTAAACCAACACAGCCAACCGATTATGGAGCGGGTGATGGGAATCGAACCCACGTAATCAGCTTGGAAGGCTGGAGTTCTACCATTGAACTACACCCGCATTTAATCATGGCTTAGTAATAACATGGTGGAGGGGGGAGGATTCGAACCTCCGAAGGCGGAGCCGTCAGATTTACAGTCTGATCCCTTTGGCCACTCGGGAACCCCTCCAGTACAATAGAAGCAAACTGTCAATCATTTTCAGCGATTAACCGTAACAAATTTCCTACCCTAATAGCAGTAACCGAGAAATTTAATTTAAAATGCCTGATGAATTTTATTTTTTAACTGATCAAAACGCATCTGAACCAGCAACTCTGAATTCAGATGAACACGCTCAAAACCTGACTCGATACTAACCGTATCACTCACCGGGACAGCTGATAAAACATAATCTGAAACTTTGCGCCTATCCCCAGGATGACCAATACCGATTCGCATTCGATGAAACTGCCCATTACCAAGAGTCGCAACAATATCCCGCAAGCCATTATGACCGCCATGACCGCCACCGTCCTTGAAGCGTATCACTCCCACTTCAAAATCTAACTCGTCATGAACAACCAGCATTTCCTGAGGGGTTATCTTGAAATACCGAAGCACCTTACCAACCGCCTGGCCACTTAAATTCATATACGTCTGCGGTTTCAAAAATATTACCGACTGACCCGCCACGCATACCTCTGCAAATTCCGCTTGGAAACGCGACTCATTACGCCAACTCATCACCCCTAACTGAGCCAGCCAGTCGTCTAAAAACCAAAACCCGACATTATGCCGGGTTTTAATGTAACGCTGCCCCGGATTCCCCAGGCCAACGAGTAAGCGTAACTGAGCCAACTATCAATCTATTCTGATTCTTCCGAATCGCTGTCGCCATCCTCGTCTTCATCTTCAGCAGCACCGCCACGAACCGCAGTGACTGAAACAACCGGCAAGTCATGATCACTGCCTTGTGCTAAAGCAATAATTTCAACACCCTTCGGCAGCTGAATCTCAGACAAATGGATTGATTCACCCACATCCAACGCTAATAAATCTATTTCGATAAACTCCGGCAAGTTCTTTGGCAAACACGTCACTTCAACATCTACTTGACTGTGAGTGACCACAGCGCCTTTCTTAACGCCAACAGCGTCCTCTGCATTAACAAAATGCAATGGCACATGAATACGCAATTTTTCCTTTGCACTCACACGCTGAAAATCCATATGCAAAACCCTAGGCTTACTTGGATGACGTTGAAGACCTTTTAACACGGCCTTTTCTTTCTTACCATCAACAACCACATCTAAAATATGCGAATAAACAGCCTCATGCTCTAAGTGCTTAAGCACTTCATTATGTGACAACGTCAACTGTTGAGGCTCTTTTCCTGCACCATAAATAATCGCGGGAATCCCACCTTCACGACGCACCGCTTTTGAGGCACTTGTCCCCACCCCCACTCTTGCTACCGCATCAAACTGAAATATATCCGACATTCTTAACTCTCCTAACCTAATATAAGCAGTACTCGCACCGCATAAAAATTATTTAATCTACGTACATCGAGCTGACCGATTCACTCTCCGCCATACGCCGGATAGTTTCGCCCATCATCTCTGCCACACTCAGTTGCCTAATCTTACCCGTTTCCAACATCCCGTCAGCTAACGGTATAGTGTCTGTTACCACTAATTCATCAATGAGTGAGCCTTCTAAATTCTCACGCGCCCTACCCGATAAAACAGGATGCGTACAATAAGCCACGACTTTCTTAGCGCCATGCCCCTTTAACGCTTTAGCGGCCTGACACAAGGTTCCTGCCGTATCGACCAGATCATCAACCAACACACAAGTCCGACCTTTAACATCACCAATAATATGCATAACCTCAGCATGATTAGCTCTTGGACGACGCTTATCAATAATTGCCAAATCAGCATCATCAAGACGCTTCGCTAACGCCCGCGCCCGAACCACCCCACCCACATCGGGTGACACCACCATCAAATCCTGATAATTTTTCCGCCATATATCGCCTAACAACAACGGCGATGCATAAACATTATCAACAGGAATATCAAAAAAACCCTGGATCTGATCAGCATGCAAATCAACCGTCAGCAAATTACTAGCACCGGCGGCCTCAATCATCTTTGCCACTAACTTAGCAGTGATCGGCACTCTGGCAGACCTCGATCTACGATCTTGGCGCGCATAACCATAATAAGGAATCACTGCCGTTACCTTAGCCGCTGAAGACCGATGCAATGCATCAATCAAAACCAGCAACTCCATTAAATTCTCATCCGTCGGCGCATTTGTCGACTGAATGACAAAAACCTCTCTACCCCGAACATTTTCTTCAATCTCTACCGTAACTTCACCGTCACTAAACCGGCCCACACGAGCCATGCCTAACCGCATGCTAAGCCTTTTAACAACTCCTTCTGCTAATTTTTTGCTAGCATTCCCCGAGAAAACCATAAACGAGGTATCATCCACTGAGCTACCTCCATGAAAATTAAATAACAGTTACAGGCAAATGGCTGGGCCGCCAGGATTCGAACCTGGGTATGCGGAGATCAAAACCCCGTGCCTTACCGCTTGGCGACGGCCCAATATTCTATTTTTATTTGATCAAAAAGAGGGATAGTCCAAATTTTGATATACTGGCGAACGCGCAACCCCTGCTGCAAAATAAACATCTTCAGCGTCGTTCTTCAGTTCTTCATAAACCGCTCTAGCTGAGTCTTCAGAAGCAAACTGTAAAAACACGCAAGCTCCCGTACCGGTCAACCTTGCCTCTCCGTAAAAAGACAGCATAACCAACACCTTATCCACAGCAGGATAACCTTCTCGAACCGTTTCCAAACAATCATTCTGATGCTGGCCCGATAGAAAGTCGACCATTGTGATAGTTTTACTATCCCGTGTCAAATCTTTAGCACAAAAAACTGCTTTAGTTGCTACATGGCACTGCGGCTTCACGATTACATACCAACTCTCTGCTAGCGAAATTGGCTGCAGCTTTTCACCCACACCTTCAGCCCAGGCATTACAACCCCTAACAAAAACCGGCACATCCGCACCTAATCTTAACCCTAATTCTGCTAATCGCTGACCTGACAAGCCCAATTCCCAAAGCGCATTCAAGACCACCAATGTGGTAGCCGCATCGGAACTACCCCCGCCTAATCCACCGCCCATTGGAATCCTCTTATCAATTGCAATAGAGACACCACCAGAAAAACCTGTCTCATTCTTCAACAACATCGCCGCCCTAACCGTTAGGTCATCCGCCTCATCAACACCGGCAATCGGTGTGGTTAATCGCACCCGATCTTCTTTTAACGGCTCAAAAGTCAACCAATCACAAAAATCAATCAGTTGAAATACTGTTTGTAACTGATGGTAACCATCCTCCCGGCGCCCGACAATTCTTAACATTAAATTTAACTTTGCCGGTGCAGGCCATTGCTGCTGCCACAACTGCTTTCTCATAATCACCACAATCTATACTGTAAAAATTAATCTTCTGAAATGGCTATATTAACTGCCATTGATCCACCAACAGTTTCAATTTTACATCACCATAAGATAATTGGACTTTCTTAGGCAAACTATACCGCTCTACTTTCACTATTCTGGAAAAAAGGACCCGCCAACCGTTCTGAATAAAACCCTCTGGCACGTAAAAAAACTGATTATCCGGTGCCGGCAAACCCAGTATCCAATACCGAAATGCCAAAATTGGAACCTCAAAACCCAAACCAAAATCAACACCCTGAGTAACGTCTTGCAGAATTATTTTGTTGTCCGCCCCATAATCAACAACAACGTTTCTACCCTCCAACACGATAACGACCAACTGCCGACCTAAAGGCCCATAGACAACCAACTTTTCACGACTAGGCCAATGCTGCCATTTTATTCGAACCGATTCAGCCGCATTATTTTTTACAACCGCCAAACGTCCCTGCAAAGACCAGACATGATCATTTAAAATCAAACCCGAAGCAGACTCCAGCCCTCCTTGATCACTGATTTTGGGCGCTACCGAGCACCCACTCGCCCCAATTGCCAAAAAAACCCAGAATAAAACCCATCCTTTCTGCATCAATCTTTGACTAAACCTTCAAGCAAACCCTCTTTATCTTGTGAGATTTCCAACAAATACGCATCGGCAGGATATTTACTCACAGCCTCTTCAAAAACCCCACGCGCTTCTTGTTTTCGCCCCATTGTCCAAAGCGCTTCAACCAAATGCCCCGCTATTTCAGGTTCTCGCTCTAATTGATAGGCTTTTTGCAAATAACTAACTGCTTGATCATAAAGTCCTTGTCGATATTTCAGCCAACCATAACTGTCAATGATAACCGCATCCTGGCCTTTAAGCGCAATAGCCCGCGTCAGATAGACCTCGGCCTCTGCTAATCGCTCAGTTCGATCCACTAAGGTGTAACCCAATGCATTCAAGGCATTGGCATCATCAGGGTACCTATCAATAATGTTCAATAAATCAGATTCAAGAATGGCCAACTTATCCAACTTCTCTGCTACCAATGCACGCGTGTATAAAACCTCTTTCCTATCAGGCATTTTTTCTAAAGATTGCGTTAGTAAATTAAACGCCTCAATGTACAAAGACTGCAAACTCCACCATTGCGACCGAAGTAAAACAAGCCGTAATTCCTGCGAACTATTTAACGCCTTAACTTTATCGAGTCGCAACCCAGAACGTTCAAAAAAGCCTCTATCCATCAACAATTCTATTGCATTTATTCGCGCACCAAACAGGTGATCCCCATTCAAAACCCGATCAAACCAGCCAATTGCACGCTCTAAATCACCCTCAATTGCCGCAATACGACCCAAATGAAAATTACACCGATCACTCCAGACCGGCTTATCAACTAAGCCCAATAATACTGATTTTGCCTGTTCATTTTTATTAAGTTGCAAATAAATCATAGCTAATGCGTATTGACTACTCATATCATACGGCTGCATGTCTAAAACACCCTGATACGTCTTTGCAGCCGCAGCAATATTTCTATTTTTAATCTGCGTTTGCGCCAATAGCACTTTCAACTCAACCATCTCGGGACGCTTCTTGATGACACGTTGCAATATCTTCTCAGCCTCCTGAAAGTCCCCTAACTGAACAGCAACTTGAGCCTGAACCACATGCGCCCTCACCCAATCCGGCTGCAACAATAAAGCCTCGGTTACTTTTTCCTTAGCTTGCTTAAGCTCACCTTGTTGCAATGACAAAATAGCTTGCGCCAAATAAATTGATCCTTTCTTTGGATATTGCCGTAATAACCGATCTAAAACTGCAAACACATTGTTATGCTCTTGCACCGAATCCAGCGTATTAATAAGCTCAAATAAGACCCCCTCAAAACCAGCTGGATCCGCGTCTAAAACAAACTGCATATGTTCAAAAAGAGCCGCACCATTTTGCGCTTTAATAGCCAGCATAGCCCCAACACGCCGGGCAATCAGATTTTCAGGGTCCCGCTCTAGCCACAACGAAGCTGCTTTTTGAGCTTCTCGATAATTCTTCCGAAACAAGGCAATCTTCGTGGCTCTTTCGGCCACCCTGGGATCAAAAACTTTTCCAGCCGCTTGTACATAACCGTCTAGGGCCACATCATACATTCCCCTTTGTGCCGCCAACTCAGCTGTCAACAACAAATACAAAACTTCAGGTGTCAACTTATCCAGGCTTCGATTAAGATTAACTTTTGCTGCCTTTTGCGATTCAGCTGCTACAACTTCCCGTTCCGCAAGCTTTTCTGGGAACGTTGAGCAACCCACCAAAAAAACTAACATTACGGCCACAAATACTTTTAATTTCATGAACTTATTCACTCGAAAGATCACTGGAAAACTATAGATACCGGAAAAATCCATTTTTACATTCCGTTGCCGGTTGGCTATATTCCTAAATATTACTTAAAATACTACATTGTTATGACAACTTCATTGGTAATTATTTCAAAACCTGATGTCTCTATTTAATTTTAAGTTAAAAATCCGCCCTTCTACTCATCACTCACTGTTAATGCCATTAACACACCAACAACACTGAACCATGACTTTACTTGCCATCGGCGTTAATTACAACACCTCTCCTCTCGCGATTAGAGAACGTTTAGCATTGCCTACAGAACACCTATCCGCAGCGCTTATCGATCTAAGAAAGAAATCCGGTATTAACGAAATTGCAATTTTATCAACCTGTAACCGGACCGAGTTTTACTGCCGATTAAATTGTGATAATCAACAAGTCATCATTGATTGGATCACGAACCACAGCAATCTCCCTCAGGATGAAATCACTCCTTATCTTTACTGCCACACCGGCCCTGAACTCATCCGTCATATGTTTAGAGTAGCCTGTGGCCTTGACTCCATGATTATCGGCGAACCCCAAATTTTAGGTCAAATGAAAACAGCCTACCACGCTGCCTACGAAGCGGGCACGCTGGGTAAACATTTAGGTAAATTATTTCAACACACCTTCTCAGCTGCAAAAAAGGTTCGAACCGATACCGCAATTGGTTCCAGTCCTGTTTCTGTCGCATTTGCTGCTGTCCGCCTCGCCCAAAAAATATTTGACAACCTTAACCAACAAACAGCGATACTGATTGGCGCTGGTGAAACTATCGAACTAACAGCCAGACATCTCCACCAACAAAAAATAGGACAAATCATTATTGCTAATCGCACCTATGACAAAGCCCATAATTTAGCTGCTCAGTTTGATGGTTATGCTATTACCCTCGCTGAACTGCCCATTCACCTCGCTAAAGCAGACATTGTCGTTTCATCAACTGCCAGCCAACTGCCAATACTCGGCAAAGGTGGATTTGAGAGTGCCATAAAAAAACGTAAACACAAACCCATTTTTATTGCAGACCTCGCCGTTCCACGCGATATTGAACCGGAAGTCTCGCAACTTGAAGACATTTATCTATACACAGTTGATGATTTACAATATGCCATTGACGAAAATCTAGGAGCACGCCGGCAAGCCGCAGAAAAAGCCGAAGAAATAATCGACACCCAAGTAGAAAACTTTCTTAGCTGGATGCGCTCACAAGGCGCCCAGTCAACCATCACTGACTTCAGACAACAAGCTGAACAAACCCGTGAAGAAGTAGTGAATAACGCACGGATTGCACTTAAAAATGGCGCCGACCCTGAGCGAGTCATTGAACAACTTGCGCATTTACTCACAAATAAATTACTTCACACACCCAGCATACAAATCAGACAAGCTGGTATCAATGAAAGACATGACCTCATTGCTGCTGCCCGCGAACTTTTTAAACTCACAAAAACAAATCAAATCAAGTGAACAAATCCATACAACACCGACTCGACCGGCTCACAGATCGCTTCGACGAAGTCGCAGCATTACTCTCAGAACCTGAAACCCAAAATAATCAAAATAAATTTCGCACACTGAGTCAGGAATATGCCCAAATAGCCCCGATTGTAAACTGTTACCAACAATTTTCAGCCACACTAAAAGCGATTGAAGGAGCCAAAGAACTGCTCAATGATTCTGACCCAGAACTCAGAGAATTGGCCAAAGAGGAGCTTCATGACGCTAAGGGACTGGCATCGCAATTAACCCATCAACTACAAATATTACTTTTACCTAAAGACCCTAACGACAATCGCAATATTTATATTGAGGTTCGCGCTGGTACCGGTGGAGCCGAAGCAGCTATTTTTTCGGGTAATATTGCTCGTATGTACCAACGTTACGCGGAACTCCAAGGCTGGAAAATTGAAACCATTAGCCAGACATTAGGCGAACACGGTGGTTATAAAGAGATCGTTATGCGTATTCTAGGCCAAGACGTTTACGCGCATTTAAAATTTGAGTCAGGGACACACCGCGTACAACGCGTACCCGAAACGGAGTCTCAAGGCCGAGTACACACATCAGCTTGCACCGTCGCTATTATGCCTGAAGCCGAGGAAATAGATGCTATCGACATTAAGACCTCTGATTTACGTATCGACACCTTTCGTGCATCTGGTTCCGGCGGACAACACGTCAATAAAACTGATTCAGCTATTCGAATAACACACCTACCTTCAGGTGTCGTTGTTGAATGTCAAGATGAACGCTCACAACATAAAAATCGCGCTCGTGCAATGTCATTATTACAAACACGCCTACTCTCGGCTAAACAAGAAAAACTGAATGCAGAACAAGCGGCCTCGAGAAAAGATCAGGTCGGCAGTGGCGACCGGTCCGAACGCATTCGAACCTATAATTTCCCACAAGGCCGATTAACTGATCACCGAATTAATTTAACCTTGTATAAGCTTGAAGAAATTATTCAAGGCGAATTAGGACAGGTTATCCAACCGCTTATTAACGAGCATCAGGCAACGCAACTCACACAACTCGCTGAAGACTAATACTAAATATCGACGTTAAAAAACCATGACTATCCTACTTTTCAAGCTCAACAATGTAACCCTTGATGAAGCCGAAGACATTCGGGAAATACTTGATGAACAACATATCGACTACTATGAAACATCGGCAGGACGCTGGGGTATTGGCGTTGCCGCCATTTGGCTCGTCAACAATCAAGACTTTAATTCGGCCAGCACCTTGATTCACACCTACCAAATCGATAGAGGACTACAAATACGACGCGAGCATGCGGATTTAAAAAACCAAAACAAATTAGAATCTATTTTTGATCGATTAAAACACCGCCCCTTGCTCTTTTTACTGACACTGGTGATGATCGGCTTAATTACTGCACTTTCACTGAAACCATTTTTCAGCCTTATTAACCTCTAAAACAAACCCAACCCAAATAGAAATCAGTTAAATCAGCACCTTAACTACTAACAACTTCTCATAGTAAACTGCTATACTGGTAGGATTAAAGTAATCTCATTACATTGTTTCACAAAAACAACGCTCATCTTTATAACTCAACTTTCCTAACTAAATTTTAATTATGCCTAAAAGCGCACGGAAAAATACACACTCAGTAATGGTTGGCAACGTAAAAGTAGGTGGTGGCGCGCCTATTGTCATTCAGTCCATGACCAATACCGATACCACCGATATTGCTTCAACCGTCAAGCAAATCATGGAATTATCCGATGCCGGATCAGAACTAGTTAGAATCACTGTCAACAATGAAGAGGCCGCTCAGGCCGTGCCTGCTATTCGAAACGAATTAAACCGGAAAGGCTATTCGGTACCCATTGTCGGCGACTTTCATTTCAATGGCCATAAATTACTGGAGAAATACCCAGATTGTGCGGCTGCATTAGATAAATACCGTATTAACCCTGGAAATGTCGGAAAAGGGAAAAAAAGAGACCCTCAATTTGCACAAATGATTGAGTTTGCCTGCCAATACGACAAACCCGTTCGCATTGGCGTCAACGGCGGAAGCCTTGACCAATCGGTATTAACCCGTTTACTTGATGAAAATCGCTTAAAAAAAATCCCTGATGAGTTAGCCGTCGTTACCAGAAGAGCCATTATCACCTCAGCGCTAGAAAGTGCGCAACAGGCTGAAGCACTGGGATTAGGTGCAGATAAAATCATCCTGTCTTGTAAAATGAGTAATGTCCAAGATCTTATTAGCGTCTACCAAACACTGTCAGAAGAGTGTTCTTATGCCTTACACCTCGGATTAACTGAAGCTGGAATGGGAACCAAAGGCGTAGTTTCATCGGCTTCCGCATTATCTGTTTTAATGCAACAAGGCATTGGTGACACCATTCGTATCTCCTTGACTCCTGAGCCTGGCGGCGCACGAACACAAGAAGTCTATGTTGGCCAAGAAATATTACAAACGATGGGATTCCGCTCATTTACCCCAATGGTTATTTCCTGCCCAGGGTGTGGCCGCACAACCAGCGACTACTTTCAAAAACTAGCGCAAGACATACAGGGTCACTTACGCAATAACATGCCAATTTGGCGAAAAGAATTCCAAGGGGTTGAGGACATGACCGTTGCCGTGATGGGCTGTGTTGTAAACGGCCCCGGTGAAAGTAAAAACGCCAATATCGGTATTAGCCTACCCGGTACCGGCGAGACACCCGTTGCCCCCGTTTATGAAGACGGCATCAAAACAGTGACATTAAAAGGCGATAAAATTGCCGAAGAATTTCAGGAAATTGTAGAGAACTATATTCAAAGCCACTACACTTCTTAACTCACTTTTAGAGCGGTTAGTTTATAAAATTAATCGCTCTCCCAATGTTCTAATCCCTCTAACTCAAAAGGTGAAAACCCCGCCTTATAGCGAAGTTCTTTATTTAACACTCCACCCTTCGGTGCTCCTTTAAAACGCTGCCTTATAAACTTCAAATAGCTTTCTTCATCATTAAGCCCGCGTTCACTACAAACATACTTGAACCAATAACTTCCTAATTTAACGTGCCTCACTTCATCGTCGAGAATCCGTTGTAAAATCGCAGCACTTTTATAATCGCCTAAATGATTGAACTTCTGGATCATCGGTGGTGTTACATCTAACCCTCTTGCCTCCAAGTATCGCGGCACAAATGCCAACCGCATTAATAAATTATCCGCTGTATCCTCAGCTACTGCCCACAAGCCGTTGTGTGCGGGGTAATCACCATAGTCAACACCCATCGCCAATAAATGCTCTCGGATCATTGAAAAATGCTCTGCCTCCTCAATAGCTACACTTAACCAGTCATGATAAAACTCAAGTGGCAACCCCCGAAACCGATACAATAAATCCCAAGCAAGATAAATAGCGATGAACTCTATATGTGCAATGGCATGAAAGAAGGCTTGAACACCTAACACCGTATTCAATGATCGCTTAGGCATTTCTTTAGGCGGTAATAATAACGGTCGTTCTGGAAATTGTGCATCCTTAACCGAACGAGGAGAGCCATTGTCTTCAAAATTTAGCCCATTGCTCTTAAAAAAAATTCCCGCTTGTTGAGTACACGCTAAAATAGCCTCGACGTCACTGCTGTATAAACAATTCTCCGCCACAACAAAAATATTTTCTGAATCCGCCTTCATTATGAAAAAACAACTTATCGTTCTAAAACGACTGATTCTGGCACCCTCACAGCAACTACACCAGCTTTTTTTATTTTTGTATTGCGTCTTAGTTTTCTGGGTGTCTCATCAACCCAGCGTTCCTATGCCACACTTATTCCCCCATTTCGATAAAATAATTCATGCGGCCACTTATTTTGTCATGGCCTGCCTCGCTTGGGCTTGTTTCTCTCATTACCCAAAAAAAACCTGCTATCAGACTGTTTTTTTTTGTATGCTCTTTGGCGCCACCGACGAATGGCATCAGTCTTTTGTCATTGGCCGACTTGCTGACCCCTATGACTGGGCTGCCGACATCCTCGGCGCGACTAGCGCGGCGCTCTTTTTAACGCTACTAAAAAAACACTAACAAACCCTATCAACATGACGCAAAGCAACAAGATAATCTATCTTTAAAGAACGGCTTCAGCGGTAAAACCGGTCTCATTTAAGATATTATTGAGCTTCTTTAAACCATCTTTTTGAATTTGTCGTATCCGCTCTCGGGTTACGCCGTATTTATGTGATAATTCTTCCAATGTTTTTGGAGTATGGCCACAAATGCCATAGCGCTCACAAATAATGTCTTGTTGCCGATCACTTAACTGAACCAGCCACGTTGATAACATACCCTCAATAGAAGAATGGTCCAATAACTTTGATGCAGATAAACTTGAATTATCTGGGATCATTTCCAAGACTGATGTTTCATAACCATTCCCTATTGAAGCATTGGCTGATGTGACCCGCTCATTTAACGCCATTGTTTTAAGAACTTTATTTATCGGTTTTTTTGTTAACAGTGCAATCTCTTCCGCTTTAGGTTTTCGTTCAGAACCAACCTCTAATTTTCTTGCTGCTTTCAAGCAGGCATAAAGTTCTTTTTCAACATGCACAGGCAAACGAATGGTTCTTACCTGATTCATCAAAGCTTTTTCTATGCCCTCTTGAATCCACCAAACACCATAAGTTGAAAACCGAAAACCACGGTGCGGATCAAACTTATCTACAGCACGGATCAAGCCCAGATTACCTTCTTCAATAAGATCTAAAAAAGATAATCCACGATTCAAATACCGCTTAGCCATTTTCACAACTAAGCGTAAATTACTTTCAATCATAATTTTTCGCGCGTTCTTATCTCCGAGCAGAACCAGCTTTGCAAAATATTGCTCTTCTTCAACGGTTAGCAGTTGATATTGCTTTAAATCATTAAAATATGCCGTTGTAGGATCACCGCCCTCTGTGGCATTCCCGTCAGCGGCTTGTTCTGTAACCTTTTTAGGTTGACTCAATACACACTTTTTAAAACTTGACTCACTCGATACATTTAATTCTAAACTCATAATCTTCTCCTCCACGGGTCAGAAAACTAATGAGCAAAAAAAATGCCAAAACAATAAAAGCAGGATTACTTACGCTGTACAGGATGTGAAATAAAAAAATAATTGCAAATCAAAACTTTTTTGCAATTTGCAACGCTTAAATTTTACTCATCCTAAAAAAGTTATCCATACCATTATAGAGACACAAAGACATAAAAAGTGATGGCCTATCATTCAACGATCAGGCCCTAGTGATCAAAAATGAACAACGGCCTTCTTAGTAATTAGTAGTGAGAGTACGTCAACGCAGTAAGCAAAAAAAATTTAATGGCTCAGGTCACAAGTTCGATTGATTACTTAATCATTATTTCTTAGGCAAATAATGAGCCGGATTAACCGACTTACCGTCCTTCCTGATTTCGAAATGGAGACCCAAACGATTGTCATTGTTACGGCCAACCTCAGCTATCTTCTGACCTTGCCTGATGGCTTGCCCTTCCTGAACAAACAGCCGGCGATTATTCGCATAGGCACTTAAAAATTGTTCATTATGTTTGATAATAATAAGATTACCATAACCTTTTAAACCATCACCGCTATAAACCACACTCCCATCAGCCACCGCAACAACCTCCTGACCCGCCTTGCCGGCAATATCAATACCTTTCAACCCTGTTTTCTTAAACGTCTGTAATAGTCGCCCCTCTATAGGCCACTGCCACCTGATCCGCCCTTTCAAACTTGTCACTAGCTTACTTTTTCGCTTCACGGCCTGTGACTTATTTTCTTTACGCACCTTTTTCTTTTTAGAAAAAAATTTTTTCGTTTGGCCTACCGGCTTAAAAAGCTTTATTTGTTGACCGACCAAAAGTTTATAGGGCGGTGAAAGATTATTCCAACGCGCTAATTGATGAAAACTATGACCCGAACGAAATCCCACAGAAAACAGCGTATCTCCCGGTTGAACCCTATAAACACGAACCCGCTCATCTAAACTTACGCCATATGAACGAACAGGCGCAAAATTATACTTTTGGGAACACCCTGAAAGCACGAACACGGTTAAAACAATACACAATCCTTGCTTATTTTTTAGCGTAGCTAAGATACTCATGATCATTTACCTAAAAGCACTGACTTAGCAACATTCAATTGCGCTGCTAAAAAATCAGATCCTCCCTTATCCGGATGAACCTTAATCATTAATCGTTTATGTGCCTTAACAATCTCCTCCTCTGTACACCCAGATTTTAACCCCAAAACCTGATAAGCCTGCTCAGTTGTCATACGGTTAGCATTGTTTCTCGGGGTTTTGGGACCGGCGCCCCCTTTCCTTGATGAGACAAACATAAACCAAACTCTTTGCAATATCGGTGCATAGCGCAATAAAGCCGGTATCAATCGTCCTAAAAATGCAAGAAAAATACCCAACAACCCTAAAAGCCAATTCAATTTCCCCAATGCGACTAAAACGACAAAGGCGCTTATCAGCACGACCCATCCCAGTTTTCTAAGTAGATTTGCTAGCTCTTCTGGTGGTTGACGCTGAATCCAACGAAGCACAAAAATCAGCAAAAAAATCAAGATTAAAACAAAATAAAGCCGTATCAAACTAATGTCACCTCATTAAACAAAATATCAAAAAATTTTAAAATAACCGATTAAGTTTAAACTAAAATTCATTTTCTCATTATTTGTACTTACATATAATGTTTTACTTTGTTTATTAATTCAATTTTCTATTTGGCTATAATAGTGATTTATTTTATATACTAAATTAAGATTTAGAACATCTTTTATTTTGATCTCAAAAAAAAGAAGCTATGGAAAACACACAAACGCCCTTAGTAGGCTTTGCCGCTTACAGTGGCTCTGGAAAAACAACGTTATTAACACAACTCATTCCCCTTTTAAAAGCAAAAGGTCTTCGTATTGCCGTCATAAAACACAGCCATCACCTTTTTGACATTGATAAACCGGGAAAGGATAGTTATAGACTTCGTTCGGCCGGTGCCGATACCGTCCTGTTAGCGTCAAAACAACGCCGTGCAATCATGACCGAATTGACGATTGAAAAAGAGCCGCGATTAGCCGAACAACTGGAGCAGTTAAATTTAACCAATATTGATTTGATTTTAGTAGAAGGCTTTAAAGCAGAACGTTTTCCGAAAATAGAAGTCCACCGACCAGACCATGAAAAGCCGCTACTGTACCCTAATGACCCCTCTATCCTAGCTGTCGCCAGCGATATTAAACTCACGCTCCCACAACATATACAACTCCTTGACTTAAATAATCCCCCGATAATCGTCGACTTTATTTTCGAATCCATTATGAACATATCCCCATGACTCATCGCTGTGATAGCAAAACACAAAACCTTCTTCCTATTGAACAAGCCAATACTAAGATTCGCAATCAACTGCAAGCCGTTACCGGTAATGAAAGATTATCACTGAATACTGCCTTAGGCCGGACACTCCAAAAACCTGTTTTTGCACGGTATCACTATCCTTTTAACAACGTTTCATCAATGGATGGATACGCTCTAAATACTCAAGGCATTAATCCTATCCAGCCTTTTCAATTAATGTGTTGCGGTACCTCATGGGCCGGCAAGCCTTACCAGAAAGCACTGACACCGGGCCAATGCATCCGTATTTTCACCGGGGCTGTTTTACCTCAGGGCGCAGATTCAATCATTATTCAAGAACTCGTTTCTGTTCAAAATGACACCATAAATTTCCCCGCAAACTCTACGTTACACGACAATATCCGATTCTCAGGTGAAGACTACAAAAAAGGCGACTTACTCTTACCCGCACACAAAAAATTAACCGCTGTTGACCTGGGTTTTCTAGCTTCAGCAGGTATCTATGAAGTCACCGTATACCGTCAGGTTAATATTGCTTTCTTCTCAACAGGCGATGAATTAACAACTGTCGGCCAACCACTTGCTAACGGACATATTTTCGATAGCAACCGTCATGCTTTAAATGGACTCTTAAATGATCCCTGCTACAACTGTACGGATTTGGGACGATACGCTGACCATTACGAATTATTAAAAAAAACATTACAAGATGCAGCTAATCAATACGACGTTTTGATTACAACCGGAGGCGCCTCTGTCGGTGATGCTGATTTCATCAAAGACATTATGGATGAAATTGGTCAAATAAATTTCTGGAAAATCGCCATGAAACCCGGAAAACCACTTGCCTTTGGTCATATCAGTTCTACCGTGTTCTTTGGCTTGCCCGGAAATCCTGTTTCAGTCATTGCAACTTTTCAACAAATCGTCGAACCCGCATTAAAACAACTCGCTGGCCTATCAACTACCAAACGTCTACGGTTAAAAGCACAGTGCTTAACCGACCTAAAAAAAACGCCCGGTCGCAAAGACTTTCAGCGCGGCATTCTTAAACAAAATAATAATGGCGATCTCACTGTCATCTCAGCCGGACAACAAGGCTCTCACATCTTAAGCAGTATCAGTGCAGCCAATTGTTATATTATTTTAGATGCGCAGAGCCAATCATTACCCGCCGGGCAATGGGTTACCGTCGAACCCTTTACCTGCTTTATCGCAGAATAAACTAATAGCGGGGAACCGTTTTATCACATTCACAGGACCAAGCGTCAATCCCTCCAGACAAATTAAAAACACTTGAAAAACCACACTGCACCAAATATTCAGCGACTTGTTGACTCCGCATACCATGGTGACACATAACAATGATACGCTGTTCTTTATCAAGCTCTGGGTAACGCTCTGGTACTTGATGCATCGGGATATGAATACTCCCTTCAATCCTTGCCATGTCAAACTCACTTAACTCTCTGACATCCAAAAGCACATAATCACTGAATTGATCTGTCTGCCTTTTTTCTTTTAACTGTTTGACTGAAAAAGAATGTACTGTCATAGTTTCAACTCACTTGTTTTTCAAAAACCTTTCGATTCGAAATATCGCTTCATTTAAATGCTCCAAATCACTGGTGTACGAGAAACGCACAAATGAGTTGGCATTACTGTCACCAAAATCACAACCCGGCGTTATTGCTACACCTTCTACTTCCAGTAATTCCTGAACAAACTGAAAGCTATTATCCGTTAAGGCACTGCAATCAGCATAAATATAAAAAGCCCCTTGAGGCCGACACCTAATAACAAAACCTAGACGTATAAGTTGCTCATACAAAAAATCTCCACGCCGCTGAAACTCAAAACGTCTCGCTTCTAAGATCATCATAGACTGATTATCTAAGGCCGCTAATGCAGCATATTGTGAATGTGAAGCCGCCGCGATAAATAAATTTTGAGCCAACTTCTCTGCTGCACCATAAAAACACGCCGGCACAATTAACCATCCAACACGCCAACCGGTCATTCCAAAATATTTAGAAAAACTATTAATCACAAAAACATCATCATTGTAAGCCAATGCTGTTTGCGCTTCTCCTTGATAAACAAGCCCGTGATAAATTTCATCAGAATAAAAACACCCCTTTTTTTTCTCCGTTATATCAATACATTCATTTAATGCCTGTTTTGAAATTAACGTTCCCGTTGGATTACTGGGTGATGCGACTAAAACACCTCGCGTGTTTTGTTGCCAGTTCTGATCAATTAATTGAGCTGTTAATTGAAAATTTGTTTCTCCTCGCACGGGAATCAACTGAGCCTGAGCATCCAAAAAAGCCATAAAATTACGATTACAAGGATAACTGGGATCAGCCATTAACAAACCTTGACCAGAATTCAAACTCACGCCCAAAGCCAGCAACAATGCACCTGAAGCCCCAGGTGTGACTAAAATTCGTTCCGCCGCCACCGTAACGCCATAACGCTGCTGATAAAAATAAGCAATACGTTCTCGTAACTCAGGCAACCCGGCAGCGGGTGTATATTTAACTTCACCCTGCCTTATTGCATTCATTCCCGCCGTAACAATGGGTTCCGGCGTGGGAAAATCCGGCTCCCCAACTTCCATATGAATAACATTTCGTCCTTGTTTTTCAAGCTCCTTAGCACGTTCTAACAGTGCCATCACATGAAACGGGGTAATATTTTTCATTTTGTCAGAAACCCGTACAGTCAAAGCACCCCCTCACTAAAAAACAACTAATTACCTTATAAAACTACTGTATTTCTTGCTAAGATGATATCTTTCTGGTAAAAAAGGCGCGATTTTATTATTTTTGTGCATGTGGAGTTAACTGACAATGGATACCGACAATCAACCGTTCAACAAAGTAGAACCCTACCAAGGATCTGCTGATGAGAAATATATGTGTGAAACACAACAAGCACATTTCCATCAACTACTTAGAAACTGGAAAAATGAACTCATGTCCGAAGTTGACCGAACAGTTCATCACATGCAGGATGATGCCGCTAACTTTCCAGACCCCAATGATCGCGCCACACAGGAAACAGAATTCAGTCTGGAACTAAGAACACGCGACAGAGAACGTAAACTGATTAAAAAAATAGAAGACGCGATAAGCACCCTTGAAAATGGCGATTATGGTTTTTGCGAATCCTGTGGTATTGATATTGGAATTCGCCGTTTAGAAGCACGACCAACGGCTACACTCTGCATCGACTGCAAAACATTAGAAGAAATACGCGAAAAACAAATGGGGTAATCCGCAGTCACTCTGCCCACCAAAAACGCCTATATTGGGAGATTTGCCCCCTCTCCGACCGGCCCCTTACATCTCGGCTCACTGTTCACGGCCTTAGCGAGCTTTCTTCAGGCTCGTAAAAGCCAGGGTCGTTGGTTATTACGCATAGATGATTTAGACACACCTCGACTGGCTCCCGGTGCTATAGAAAACATTTTAACGACCCTTGATGCCTACGGCTTACATTGGGACGGCGAGGTCGCCTATGAGTCCCAGTGGCTTGAACACTATCAGAATGCTATCGATCAACTCACCAAAAACGACCTTACCTACCCTTGTACCTGTTCCCGAAAACAACTGGCTCGATACCGCTTAAGAAAACCTGAAATTATAACTTATCCAGAATTTTGCCGTACGCGCCAACACTCACGTACAAATACACACTCGCTTCGTATCAAAACACCCGACCAAATCATTTCAGTCGTCGACGTTTTACACGGTCAACAGCAACAAAAAATTCATCAAGAGATCGGTGATTTTATAATTAAACGCCGCGACCATATTTTTAGCTATCAATTAGCTGTCGTCGTCTCAGATCATCTTCAAAATATTACCGAAATTGTCCGCGGTATTGATTTGTTAGACTCAACGCCCAGACAGGTTTTCTTACAGCAACAATTAGGATTTGCCACACCACACTACCAACATGTGCCCATTATCGTTGATGCTCTTGGCGCTAAACTCAGTAAACAAGCCTTTGCCAACCCCGTTCACACAAAAAACATGTGTCAAACACTTTTTTATTTATTAACCCAACTACAACAAAACCCTCCCCACGAATTAACGTCAGCACCCCTCAACGAACTGCTTGACTGGGCGATCAGTTCTTGGGATATTAAGCGTCTAGAAAAAATATCCACCATAAACCTTTAAATGACATAACTGTTAAATCACTTAAGGCATACCACCTCATGTCCGACGCTAAAATTTATCCCATAAATTCAGACATTGCGTCCCAAGCACATATTTCTGAAGCAAAATACAATACCCTTTACCAACAATCCATTACTCACCCTGAACAATTTTGGGCTGATCAAGCTGAGCTATTTCTCGATTGGAGCCAGCCTTGGCATACCGTTCTAGATTATGACTATCCTCAGGGGCATATTCGCTGGTTTGAGGGGGGACAACTCAATGTCAGCTATAACTGCTTAGACCGGCATTTAGCAACGCGAGGTGACCAAACAGCCGTTATTTGGGAAGGTGATAATCCTGAAATAGACCAGCAACTCAGTTATAAAGAACTCCACCATCAAGTTTGTAAATTAGCCAATGTCTTGAAATCTTTAGGCATCACAAAAGGGGATCGGATTTGTATTTACCTCCCGATGATTATTGAATCAGCCACTGTTATTCTTGCGTGTACCCGCATTGGCGCTGTCCACTCTATTGTTTTTGGCGGGTTTTCGGCAGAAGCCTTGCGTGAAAGAATTAATGACTCTGACTGTAAATTACTGATTTGTGCCGATGAAAGTAACCGCGGCGGTAAAACGCACCCCATCAAAGCCAATGCCGACAAAGCGATCATAAATTGCCCCAGCATAGAACATGTTTTAGTGATCAAAAACACGGGAGGGCTCATCGACTGGTCTCCTAATCTGGATATCTGGTATCACGAAGCCATGGCGACGGCTTCAGATATATGCCCACCTGAGCCCATGGATGCTGAGGATCCATTATTTATCCTCTATACCTCAGGTTCCACAGGAAAACCCAAAGGGTTAGTCCATTCGACCGGTGGCTATCTGCTGTTTTGCGCTATTACCCACAAATATGTTTTTGATTATCAAGACGGTGAAATTTATTGGTGTACCGCTGATATTGGCTGGGTTACAGGACACTCTTATATTATTTACGGCCCCCTTTGTAACGGTGCAACATCATTAATGTTTGAAGGCGTTCCAACCTACCCTGAAGCTGATCGGTTTTGGCAAATTATAGATAAACATCAAGTCAATATTTTTTATACCGCGCCAACGGCAATCAGAGCATTAATGGCCCAAGGTAATCATTTTGTTACCCAAACTAAACGCAATAGCCTCCGCATCTTAGGTACTGTTGGCGAACCTATTAACCCAGAAGCCTGGGAATGGTACTACCACATAGTCGGTAACAGCCAATGTCCAATCGTTGATACCTGGTGGCAAACTGAAACAGGCGGGCATTTAATCACCCCCCTCCCCGGTGCCACTGCATTAAAACCGGGTTCTGCAACACGCCCTTTTTTTGGTGTTACACCTGCTATTTTAGATAATGATGGTCATAAACTAACTGGTGAAGCGCAAGGTGTCTTGGTCATAACCCACCCGTGGCCAGGGCAAGCACGAACCGTCTACGGAGATCATGAGCGCTTTATAGAAACTTATTTCAAGACTTTTCCTGGCTATTACTTTACCGGTGATGGTGCCCGTCGTGATAGTGACGGTTATTACTGGATAACGGGGCGCGTTGATGACGTTATTAATGTCTCTGGACATCGTATGGGGACAGCTGAGGTCGAAAGCGCCCTAGTACTCCACCCGCAGGTTGCCGAAGCTGCTGTCGTTGGATTCCCGCATGACATCAAAGGACAAGGTATTTACGCTTACGTGACCGTTAATGTCAATGTCACTCCCGATTCAAAACTTCATCAACAACTTTTAGCCCTGGTTACACAGGAAATTGGTGCCATTGCCAAACCTGATTTGATCCAATGGACTCCAGGATTACCTAAAACACGTTCAGGAAAAATTATGCGCCGTATTCTTAGAAAGGTTGCAGCCAATGAAATAACAAATCTGGGTGATACCTCAACACTTGCCGACCCTTCTGTTGTCGACCATATCATCAGTTACCGACTGAATCAGTAACCACTGTAGCCATAAGATGAATCGCTTGTTCAGGAATAGAAATATTAATTGATTCTCCAATCTTTAAATGATTACGTTCAACAACATGAGGCGGAAGATCTATATGCAGCAATACCTGATGACTGCCACTTAACGATACAATTAAATTAAAAATACCACCGACTAACATAAGCTCTTCAATAGTGACGGTCAGTGGGTTTTCTTTTGCACCCCCAGAAGGTCGTATTCGACTGTGTAATAAAATATCTGCCGACCTAATACACCAACTTACCGACGCACCATTATCAAATGGGTTCCCCGGTAGCGTTAGCGTTTCTGCCTCCCATTGCAAAAAACTCATACCACCGTGTTTTATAACCGTCCCGTTAAATAAATTTTTCACATCAACCAATCGAGCGACTGTTGCATTGGCCGGTTTTTTAAGGAGCACCTGCGGCTCCCCTGACTGTAATGCAACGCCTTTATGCAAAACAACCATTTTGTTCGCCAACAAACACGCCTCATCCAAATCATGGGTGACTAAAATAATCGGCACCGCCAATTGCCGCGTTAATTGCAACATCTCCAACCGTAATTTCCGCCGTGTCAGCTGATCAACCGATGAGAATGGCTCATCTAATAATAAAATCTGAGGCTCTATCGCTAACGCTCTTGCCAGTGCAACCCGTTGTTTCTGTCCAACCTGAAAGCGTTTCAGGTTTACGATTTTCCAACCCCGTTAGGTGTACTCTGGCCAATAACTGATGCGCTCCAACTTTACTGCTGACCGGCATTGCCAATTGAATGTTATCCAGAACAGTCAAATGGGGAAATAAAGCAAAATCTTGAAAAACAAAACCAACCTGTCGCTATTGTGGCACTAAATAAAACTTTTTTTCAGCATCAAACCAGGGTTTTCCCGCAAAAGAAATAAATCCATTTTGCGGTTTATGTAATCCGGCAATACATCTTAACAATGTTGTTTTACCACTCCCTGAGGGTCCAACAATCGCTAAAACATCACCCGCCTTGCAAGAAAACTCAACATCAATATTAATTGGCTCGCACTGCTGAATAGCAACCACTAACGCCATTATCAGACCACCTGTCTTTGAAAAAGAAACTCAACACAGCACATTATTTCAATCCCTGAAGGTGTTTATCACCCATTAAATTGATCAAAATAAGTAATACTAATGAAAATAACAACATAAACAACGCCATACTATCGGCAGCGCCTTCATCAAAAGTCTGAACCTTGTCGAATAACGCTATTGAAATAATTCTTGTTTCTCCGGGTATATTCCCACCCACCATTAACACGACACCAAATTCACCCATCATATGAGCAAAACTCAACACACAACCCGTTAGCACACCTTTCATTGCCAAAGGTAATTCAATTCGCCAAAAGGTTTGCCAATGACTAAGCCCACAACACCAAGCAGCTTCACGAATCGACTGAGGTATTGATTCAAAAGAACGTAACATGGGTTGAACCGCAAAGGGCAAACTATAAATCACCGATGCTAAGACCAAGCCCGTAAATGAAAAAACTAAGGGCTCATGAAACCACGACTCAAACCAATCACCCAACATAGATTCTCGGCCCAGAAAACGAAGAAAAAAGTAACCTAAAACCGTGGGGGGGTAACACTAAGGGTAAAGTAATTAATGCTTCAATAACACCTTTACCCACAAAACGCTTCCACGCCAAAGAACGCGCTATCAACAAACCCAAAACAAGTAAAATCGTAACGGAAATCAATGATAAACATAACGATAAAAAGAAAGCAGACCATTCCATAAGCACTCAGGGTAAAGAATAACCATTAGTCAGGAGCAGTTGCTGAACTTGCGTTGTTTGCATAAAGTCAAAAAAAGATCTCACCGATTGACTGTCTTTATTTAACATTACCATTGCCTGTGCAACCCGCGTATAAAGTTTTCCTGAAACCTCAATTACGCGACCACGGTCCCGTAATTTTGAAAACTGTGCCAATGAACAAGGCAACAATGCGGCATCAACCGAATTTGTCGCTGCAAAAAAAGCGGCTTGAGCTGCATTGTCTCCGAAGACTAGAGCATTTTTAAAGTAGTCCCACAAATTACTGGCTTTTAATGCCTGACGCGCCAGCTCGCCATAAGGGGCTATCTCTGGATTAGCGATAGCAATTTTAAATAGCGGCCTCTGCGCTAACCCTACTCTCAGTCCAGAAAGATCGGCCGCTAAGACTAAATCCGAAGACTTCGGAAGGAAAAGACATAATTTACCTAAGGCATAAACCGTACCGTTTAAAGCCGATGCGCCGGGTTTTCTAATCTTCCCAATAGATGCCTCGTCAGCACTCAAAAACATATCATACGGTGCACCACGACGAAGTTGATGCGCTATATTGCGGGAAGACCCTAAGGATAAATTAACAATATGACCCGTCTCATTTTCAAATAAGGTAATCACCTTTGGTAAGACGACACTTAAATTCGAAGAGGCTGCAAGACTAATATCACTACCACTAACTGTACTGGTGACCAGAAAAAAAAGAACCAACACTGCATTTAATCGCATCATAACAACCATCCATAAACGGATTCTATAAAGACCTTTTTAATCGCTAAAAGTAAGACTACCCCCTAGAGAAAAAATTATTTTACTTAAGAAAACCTTATAAGCAACGGATAAAATTTGAAGAACCTATAGCAACGACTAAAATGAAAGACAATCTAACTAGCATTTATGCGAGTAAGTTTATAGAATAATGGGTTATGTAAAAAAAAATAACCGGCTCTACCTTATCTCTACACGGACTATTTAATGACTGATTATAAATTAACACATCTCAAGCAACTTGAAGCTGAAAGCATTCATATCATCAGAGAAGTTGCTGCTGAATTTGACAAACCGGTTATGCTATATTCAATTGGTAAAGATTCAGCTGTCATGTTACATCTGGCGATGAAAGCCTTTTACCCCGCAAAGCCACCTTTTCCACTGATGCATGTAGATACCCAGTGGAAATTTAAGGAAATGATCCAATTTCGCGACCAATTAGTCAAAAAACTCGGTCTTGAACTACTGATCCACAGTAATCAAGAAGGCATCGACCAAGGCATTGGTCCATTTACCCACGGCAGCAAAAAACACACTGATGTGATGAAAACGGATGCCTTAAAGCAAGCCTTAAATCATT
>LWDU01000100.1_pt1 | contig 24391 bp, 32 predicted proteins | sample 727161 | NCBI WGS metagenome assembly LWDU01 (sample SAMN04566230, study PRJNA314399) | hydrothermal vent metagenome | isolation source: deep sea hydrothermal plume seawater | place: Mexico: Gulf of California, Guaymas Basin | collected 2004-07-11
TCTGCATCAACTACGATTGTTGCATCGTATGCCTGAACAGTTGTACCAATATCCGCATTTTTAAGTAATGGAATACCACCTGCTGTAGCACCATCGTGGACTACCAGCGTATCTTTATCGGTATCAACAGTGACTTCTCTCACTGCGCCTGTGAACGTACTATGTTCTAGGGTAGTGCCGCCTCTAAGTTGTAATAATTTAGCCATTATGTAAGACCTCCAAAGTCTAGCTGTAAGTTACTGCCACTGATTGTGCCGATATTTGTTAAATTGAAATTCTGTCCGTCTAATGCAGCACCTAATTGAGGAGTTGTATCATTAACTATATCCGTTAAGCTTCCCCCCGTAGCACCTGTAGCACCTTGAGGGCCTGTAGCTCCAGTAGCACCTTGAGGGCCTGTAGCTCCAGTAGCACCAGCTGGCCCTGCTACTGTACTATCAGCACCCGTAGCACCCGTAGCACCCGTAGGACCCGTAGAACCCGTAAGACCCGTAGAACCCGTAAGACCCGTAGAACCCGTAGAACCCGTAGCACCTTGAGGGCCTGTAGCTCCAGTAGCACCAGTTGGCCCTACTACTGTACTATCAGCACCCGTAGCACCCGTAGGACCTGTAGAACCCGTAGAACCCGTAAGACCCGTAGAACCCGTAAGACCCGTAGAACCCGTAGAACCCGTAGAACCCGTAGCACCTTGAGGGCCTGTAGCTCCAGTAGCACCAGTTGGCCCTGCTACTGTACTATCAGCACCCGTAGCACCCGTAGGACCCGTAAGACCCGTAGAACCCGTAGAACCCGTAGCACCCGTAGCACCCGTAGCCCCAGTGTCACCTTTTAGTGAAGCCTGGATAGACGGAGATAGTGCGGTTACATTACTAAAATCTACGTTTGCCTTTACTACTACGTCATAGACTACTCCAGGAACAGCCCCCGTGGTGATCTCTACAAAGAAGTCCACGGTTTGAGGCGTATAAAAAACAATGGCATTATTAATTAAGTCGTAAGTATCGAAAGGGCTGGAGCCAGCCACATAGACGGAGGTTAAAGCCTTATCGAGCGCCTCTGCCTTTAGATTATAAATAGTACCGCCATTGGCAGTAAAGCTCTCTGTTATTGTTACAGGCATTTCATTCTCCTAATATTTGTAGCCAAGTATTCGCAACTTCATTGATTAATTGAGATTTTCATTTTTTAATGCGCTCTCTAGCTTCTGCCCTTGCCGTCTTGATATCTTCTGGTATCACCACACCTGTCTCTTGTTCACGAATGACATACCAATCGGTAGACGCCAGATAAGTGAGTGCTTCTGAGTTAATATCGTCTTGGATTTGCTGGTCTATTTCAGCTTGAGTCCTGAAATCATGAACAACAAACGCATTCCCGATATAAGCGGTTGCATTAATATCTAAAGCCGCCAGCCAAACCTTTTCAGAAACGTGAATGTTCGGTTCAGGTATGTTACCTCCATGTACGTCTTGAGAATACCAGCCCAATAACTCGCCTGTTGTTTCTTCTATGTGTGCATATTTCATGTTAATATCCTATTGCCATCCAGTTAACAGAATAGCCGATTTGGTTGGCCCCGTTATTCCCCGAAATTTTTATGTAACAACTAGACGCTGTTTTGTTATACGCGTAAACCTCGTTCCCATAATTCCACACTATCCCGTGATTTCTTGCTGTGGTAACGCTTCGACAGGCAGTGGGGAAAGCAACCGGAAAAGTAACTAACCCCGTTGACCATGTGCTATATGTCCCCCATTGAATAACGACACCACCTACTAATTTTATATACCCATTTGTGGCTAAACTCTGTGCCGTGTAGGGGGCATTAGGCGCCCACGTTGTCGGAGAGCCAGAGCCTGCGGATGTTAAAATATCACCCAAAGATGAGCCACTCGCCGATATAACCTTGTTATTTAATGTGTTGATACCGCTGGTAGTTGATGCAGTTAGAGCGGTTAGTGCAGCATCATTCGCGTAAACGCCATCTTCTATATTCTGTAGATTAGCTGCGGATATTGGTGGAGAACCACCATCAACCCATGTGTTTTTTGAGTAAGCCATTTTATAAGTTCCTGCTTGTTTGGATTAAAGTTCCTCGATAATTCAAGGTTTCTAGTTGGAAGCCGACGCCAGCGTCATTCAGTAAGTATAAAGTCTGATTATTCACACTGCCCGGCGTTGCGAATTTACTGTCCCCCTGAACGGTGTACTCTATCCCTAAGGGGTACAAAGCTGTCGTAGTCGCAGTCGTAGTTGAAGGGTATAGTAGATTACTTGGGTATAAACCAGGTTCTATTACGGTATTATCATACCTTTTAGATTTACCCCTACTAGCAACAACTAAACTGTAGGAAGAGCCCGGCTTGCTTGTGATAGAAACGTCTTTTAAGAGAAGTTTAAGCCTCTGGTTATCTGAGACCCCCTCACTTGTGTTAATACCCCATTTAGATAGCTCTATTAGGGAGGAATATGGGGTACTACCAACTGCGCTAGTCTTGTCTAGGTAGGGCGCCTCAGCAGTAAAGTCTTTTGTGAGCGATAAGGATACTTTAACTAGCTGTATCTTAGTGCTGTCCGCTAGGCTGACGCCAAACACGAGCAAGTCATTCCCTAACACTTGAATATTAATGGCCTTAGATAACTGAGGGAACTCCCACTTATGCCATGCTGATTGGACTTTCTCATTACCTTGCCAGAAAAAGTTATAGACAAAAACTTCATTGGTTTTACCGCCAAGTGCGAAGAGCATATCATTCATTACACTCCCAGCAAGCTGCCGGATGCAAGGGAGATACGTGGGGCAGTGAGAATTGACGTTAGCTGCATCATTTACACTTGTATCAGGTACTACATAGTACTCACGTACATCTGTGGAATGCCCCTGGTGTATAGTAAAATATACATTAGGTCCTAGACCTACTGGACTAACATGTGCATCTGCGCTATACGCAGTACTCACCTGGATGTTGACATCCCTTGGAGAGAGGACCTCAGAAGATGAAACAGTATACTGAGCATTCTCCCCGAAGATTAATAATTCCTTATTAAAAGGCATCGCATGTGTTAGCTTAACGGCCTTATTACTGTCTACGGCTACATCAATTGGATCGCTATCAAGAACGTCCGTGACAGTTGTGGGGAAGAAATTATAATATTCCCCTACCTCAGATAGTACTACATTATCATTACATAATAAGCCCAATCTATTTTTATAAAAGAAAATATCTGAAAGTGCGCTTCCCACAAAAGAAGGCGCAGGTGCGCTATCCGCATCCCCAACGCCTCTAGAGGCCCAAGTAATTGTGCTGAGAGTGAAGGGGCCAGACGCTGTACGCTCAAACTTATGTGGCAGTGTGGCGGCATTGAAGCTATTTTGTAAACCAGGTCTGAAGGTCTCTTTATACACAGCCCCATCAGCTTTTACATAATAGTTAGCAAAGGCATTTTTATCATCCCCTGAAATCTCAATAACAGCCCCATCAAAACCAAGTGAACTTGGCAGATCCTGTAATTTACGGGTTGTTCCGACCCAAGACTCTGTGGCTTGGTCGCCCCATGAATCTGCGCCTTTATAGCCCGTGCTGTTAAGTCTTCGTACTACTGACCCTTTAGAGGTCGCGCCAGCACCTAAGGCTGTAGCTATTGCGGTTGCTACCTCAACACCATCCGTCCCCTCTATGCCTCCAGAGGGGACTTTAACACCCGAAGCATTATAAACATAGTATTGGTAACCCTTTGCATTACTTCTAGTAGTACCGTATGCTATTTCTGTTGTTCTTTTTACCCAGTAATAGAACGTGCTTTCCCAGTCGGAGTCCCCATTATCATCCGTTGCTGCATCAAGTGCTGTTACTTTATGCTTGTTAACAACATAAGTAGTATCTCCCACAGTGACGAGAGAAAAGGCTTCTTTTACAAGTGAACCCGAAGGTACATTGAGGTATGAAGAGGTTGCCCAAGAAATAGGGCTACCACTAGCATTAACAAGAAGTAGGCCTGTTGTTGCGTCTAATACTACCCAAGCACCGTTTTTAATTAGTAATAAATACTCCTCATTTCCCGCGCCTCTATTATATGAGTGTATAAAAAGGTCCTCAGGATACCCCGAAAACTCTTGCATGAATTGGGTGGGGTTTCTCTTTTGAACTCCTTTAGCGAGGGAAGGGTAGCAGTTAGTCATTTCACTAGATTGGCTGTTCAGCCGTCTTTCATGGGGAGCCTCGGTTACTCCATTAAATAACCCCCCTATGGTTTCATTTACCATAGAGCTATACTTAGATACAGCCATGGTTACCCCCTTATTCCTCTAGGATTGCTTCTCCTAGAGATAGTACGTGAGTTGACTGCTGAATCGAATATATTATAATCTCCGACATCGGCGTTGGCCTCAATCATTCTGCGTCTTGCAGAGTCCTCATCCTTTACTAGGAGAGTGGTCACATCAGATACCCCAACTATCCTTTGATATAAAATACGACTTGCTCGCATAGCTATGTAGTAAGCTACGCTGTAGTCAATATCCTCATAAAAATAGTCCCATATAACGTCTACCTTCTGTACGCCCCCTGCTGCAAATATGTAAGTGTGTTCAGCTTTATTGTAGAGCTTACCTTCTTTCTGGATTAGATTATTATCGGCGGAATCTAATCTTAATACGTAACTTGGGACATTAATATGTCCAGTAGCATCCGCTGTTAGGGGCCATCCTGACTCAGTGTTCCCGAAGAGCCCTGAGGATAAGACATCCCTACGAACCTCATCAAGTACATTCTCAGCCTGTTGGGCCTCATATACATCCGCTATATCAGCTAGAGTTTCGATAGGTTGCTCCCCAATGGCCTGGAGTGCAATATTAATTGCTTCAAGTGTTGTCATTGTCTCTTCCTGCTCAATATTTTAATAAAACCAAAAAAAAGGATACTCACCGAAATGAGTACCCTTAGATTTTTCTTACTTTAACTACTAGTCATTAGTAGCTAATTTAATAACACAACCGTTGTTCAACACGCCGAAGCCCATAGCGTATGATGAAGTCATCAAATCGCCTAGTTTTTCAGGGATGTAGTTTACTTCTGATTTAATATCAAGAAGCTTAACAACGCCTACAGCATTCTGTGTGAACATGTAGATATCGCTTGAGCCAATGTTATTAGACACTAAGATGTTATGCCCAGCAACCTGAACAACCTTACCAGTATCAATACCACCGTTACCGCCTTGAGTCATATCCTTATGAACTGCACCAGACTGTACTAGACGGTTGTAGTTCTTAGGTGATACTACTACGCAGCGATCACCTGGGACATCTTCCTCATCCATAGTAGTCTGAGCATCAAACAATGAAGCAAGGATTAAATCACCCTTTGCACCCTGAGATGAAGCACTAGCAGTAGTTACAGATAATACAGATACAGCAGCAGCGTGAGCAGCATTCCATGCACCTGCGGCGTGAGCAGCAGTGAATACATAAACTACATCACTGTAGCTTACACGGTCACCAATAGCATACGCAACTGAAGCAGAGAACGCAGTTACATCAGAGTATGGTTGACCTTCGCCACCATTAACGTCACCAGTATTAGCCGCATTCTTAACACAGTTATCTAACTGAGTGATGATAGCAGTATCTACAGTCTTAGCTAGTCTACGACCCATCTCAGAAGAGTACTGAGAACGAGTTTCGTAATGAGCCATTGCTTCTTCAAAAGAATCAACAAAGACACTGGCATATTTAAGTTCATCAATTTCAATTACACGCTCACCTGCGTTAATTAAATTTGGTGTGATATCAGTACCTGGAACATGAGTCGATATAGCTGAATCATACTTACCAATTACTGGGAATGAGGCACTCTTGCCAGAAGCAATTGTGCGAGATTGTACCTTCGCTAAGAAGATGTTGTTAGTTTCAAAAGCAGTCAGGACTTCGCCTGAGAATACTTTAATTGCTAATTGGCGATCAGATGCTCCCGCTGTTCTGGAAGTACCGATACCTTGTGATGGTGTAAATGACATATTATTTTTCCTTTAATGAGGTATAAAAAGTCCTAAGAGGACCGTGGGGTTTAGCGCGGAGTGAATAAAGGATGGGTATCCTCATGCAATATACCTCAGTATATACAATAGGCCAACAATAGGTTGTCCCGCACTATAAAAATAGGACCCCTGATTACCGTATTGGTAATCTGAGGAGATAAGAAGGTGATGGCAAGAGTTACACTAGGTATAGAGGGGGGGGTAACCTAGTACCTTGAGGCGGTCATTGTGTGCTACATCACCCACACACATTTAGAATGAACTAAGTGCGACACGCCTTTGAACTGAGGCCCTGAATGCAGGGTCCTGTGAATATTTAGGGTTAGACATCTCGTGCATCATCTCTGCTTTAGAGGCGTATCCCCCTTGTTTTGCACTCCCTGCGTCCCCGCGAAGTAGGGATGGCCCTCTCTGCGCGGCGTAGCGAGCGAATAAACCTTGTATGGCAAAATTACTAGCGTCCTCTGATGTTAAAGAAGAGTTAAAAGCCTCTTGTTCAGACTCTGATAGCGCCTCTCCCGCCCACTGAATCATACTATTATACTCAGCCTCACCCCCGACTACGGAGTGCATACGAGTGACCGCAGAAGCTGTTAAAGCCTCCTGCCCAGCGATATAAGCATCTACTAAATTTTTAGGGATACCAGAGTCACTTAGGGATTTGTACGTTTCCTCAGATAGCGCACCTGAGTCTGCATACTCGCCTTCTAAGGACGCATAGTCTATGCCCTTAGACTCAGTAAGTTCCTTAGCGGCATCTTGTTCTACGCTCGAATCCTCAGTAACGCCATCTGTTGCAGCCTCAACATCTTCAGGAGTATCTTGCTTCCCTGCGAGCTTATCTTGTAGGTGTTTATACGCCTTCTCAAGCTCTTCCACTGACTTATACTTACCCGCCAGCATTCTCTCTTGATCAGTCTGTAAAGACTCCTCGGTTTCTTGCGCGGCGGCATCAACTTTAGCTACCATCTCGGCATCATGAGCCGTTTGTTGTTCCTCGGATGTTAAAGCTAATACGTTTTCTTGCGTTTCGGCACCTGTTTCGGCTTCTGTTTCGGCTTCTGTTTTGGCTTCTGTTTTGGCTTCTGTGTTCGACATATATTCCCCTCTGTTTTATTAAATTGTAACGCTACTTCTTTAGCTTGCACTGCTAATAATCTGGATTGAGGTGTGACCTGCATCACATCCCCATATGTTTTAATTAACATTTGGTTGCTCCCCTTGTGGATATGCTTGTGCTGCGAGACCTTCACCAACAGCAGTGCCACCTGATTGGGCGGCAGCCCCTAGACCTTGCTGTGCTAGTTGCTGCATTTGAGCCTGTTGCGCCTCTTGTTGTCTCTGTTGAGCAGATTTAATTAAGGCTCTAGTTTCAATACCCAATGAGGTACCTATTTGATCGATAACTGCATCTACATTTGCATGCTGTGCAAATATCTCAGGACCTAATAGTTGCTGTACCGTCTGTGCGAATTGTACCAGTTTATTGTAGTCATGTCCTCTTCCCAGAGCCTCTACACCAGTAACAATCACAGGTTCCACAAGCCCCTCAGGGAACTTGATTTTGTTAGACAGCATCATCAGTTTAATTAAAGGTAACTGTAGCTCTTGAGTAAGAATAGAATAAATACCACCTAAGGCATCCTCTAGTTCTCCTGCCATTAAGCGTACTTCTTCGGCGGTAACCCGCTCTGCATCTCTTCTAGCAGACTCGTTAAGTAAGAATGCACTAGCTAGTCTACGCTGGATATCGTTCATGGTCTGATACGCAATGTTCAGGTCATGGGACTTATCCATTTGTAATGTAGACACATCTCCTGCGCGACCTTTTACAATAGCGCCCGAAGGTGCTTTAGCAACCGTAGCTATATTAGTCGTTCCCACGGGGTCCACGAAGAAAAGAATCTTTGCTGCCGCAGCGGAGGCCTCAACAATAGCCATATTAAGGGACTCTAAACTTCTTAAATCGCCCAAGTACTGCTCTACTAGACCCCTACCATAATTCTCATTGTGTATAGAAGTCCAACGTAATGGAAGATAAGGAAGCGAATCCTTCTTATAAACACCGCGTGTTCCAGGTACTTCTTGCTCTAAGGCTTCCTGAAACACTTCCCACTTACCGTCCACCAATTTAATCTGTGTATATAAATCAATATCAGCATCATCAGCCTTGTTCGAGGTATCTAAACCTTCTGGTAAGTCATCTGGATTAACCCGTTCCTTAGTGATTATTTCCTTTAAGGCTCCCTCAGGATTCCTTCTGACTACGTATGAATTAAGATTAAAAACCCGTGTGCCATTATTCTTATCCCTGTGTATCATACTGTTGCCAGTAGCAACTAGTAATTTTAGGGCCTCAAAGATAGGTACGCGAAGCGCCTCTCTTTCTAGCTGAGACATAAGCCCCCGCTCTAACTCACCTAACTTATCTTCAACCTCTGCTAATTTACCCCCACCCTGCGCTGCAATCTCTTGCATAGCTAACTTGTCGGGTACGAAACGGAAGAAGGGGCTATTAGGAGGAAGTAATGCTAATAATAACTTACTGGCTAGATTGTTTACGGCCCTAGCACCTAAGGATTGATAAGGAGTTGCTAGGCTTTCATCCTCTTGTGAGGAAGGGTCTACAAGTAGAGAGGGGATAGTGAGTTCTGTGCACCGCTTTGCTCTGTCTAAGACGGAGCTCCTAGCACTATCTAGTTTTACCCACCGGCTTTTTAAAGAGACCGCTTCTGTTTCCATTCTTTATTCCCCTGACTGAAGCGCCTTTTTCGCTGGCCCTTTATTTAGTGGGATTTGTAGACGCTTTTTACCTGCCGCCTTCTTCTTCAAGGCCTTTCTAGACTTGTCCCCGCTACCTGCATCAAATGTCGCTTCCTCTATAGGAGGTAAAGGTGGTGGTGGTGGCTCTGGTGTAGGTGATGAAGATGAAAAAATACCGCCCATGTTAGTCTCCTGATTCCTGTAATTGTTTTAAGTGGCGGATTAATTCAATAACGCCGTGTTGTTTGCCTTGTTGATAGGGAGTCTGCTCTACTGGCATAATCCTATCTGGGTAGTCTTCCTCTAATTGCTTGAGTAAGGCTGTTGTTTTTGCTGGTAGATTATCCATATTCCCCTCTTAAAATAAAGACCCCGAAGAATCTCAGGGTCTCTTAGCTATCTACTTGAAGAAGCTTTTCGTTCTAGCCTTCGTTTCAGCTACAGCTTTAGATAGTAGCTCTGGCTGTGCTTTGAAGAAAGTAGCCCATGTCGCAACATCTTTAACCTTAGCGGCTTCACCCATGTATTCTTTAAATATAGTAATCATTTTTCTCTGCATTTTAGTTAAGTTTCCTATAGTGGTACGTTATTTCTAAGCCCCCAAATAACACGGACAATTAGATGTATGCCTACGAGTGAGGCTGCCACCCATAATAAGGCTTTGTACCTTCCGGTATTACTTATTCCCATATAATTTCTCCCGTCATCCCCACAGCACTATAATCTGTCACTGTTTTCTCGAAGAAGTTACTCATACTATCCCCGCTAGTTAACTCCTCTACCCAAGGGAGGGGGTTCTCTTTAACTTTAAAGTTACCCCTTAGCCCCATCTGAATTAAGCGCCTATCCGCCAAGTACCGAATATACCTCTTAACTTCATCTTTAGATAAACCCTCAATATCCCCACCCTCAAAGGAAAGGTCAATAACCTTATCTTCCAGACTAACGACCTTTCTCGCAAGTTCATATATCTCCTTCTTAAATATATCTGTGACAACTCGTGGGTGTTCGCTGCAGAACTCTCTAAATAAACGAGACATCCCCTCAGTGTGTAGTGTCTCATCTCTTATGCTCCATTCAATTACAGTGTTCATCCCTTTCATTTTGCCCATTCGTTGGTAGTTTAAGAGCATCACAAAAGCTGAGAATAATGACACGCCTTCATTAAATACAGTCAGGGCTAACGACATAGCTGTTCCATGTAGTGAGTGTACGTCCGCCTTTTTCATAAAATCCACCTTATTCTCTAAGGCTTTATAATCTAAGAAGGCAGAGTACTCACTCTCATGGAGTCCTAAGGTATCATTTAATAAGGCGTAAGCTCTGGTATGGATACCTTCCCGTGCGGCAAAGGACATCAACATCATCCTAACCTCATTATTTAAGAACTTAGGTATATAGTAAGTGCAGTAATTGCCCGCTACTACAACATCGCTCTGCGTGAAGAGCCTTAATATCTGAGTAATATGCTTTTTCTCAACTTCAGATAGTGTGCCATCCTTCCACTGCGTCACATCATCATTGAGATTAATCTCCTTCTCGGTCCAATGTAAATCTTCATGCCTCTCAGCGTACTCGACAGCCCAAGGCTGCTTGAAAGGTTTGTATACTTTGCTTTCTTCTAAGAGACTCATCCTCTACCCCCTACCCTTGGCACGCTAAACATTCATCTTCCTCCATAAAATCCTTTAGAGCAACACGCTCGACCGATACGCCTACATTCTCTGCGGAATTAGAGGTACTAGTCCGTAAATAATATAACCCTTTCAGACGTGCCTTCCACGCCTTCAGGTGTACCTGAGATACGTAGTTCTTATCGCTGCCTGAGGGGAAGAAAAGATTAACACTCTGTCCTTGGCATATATATTCCTGCCTGTCTCCAGCGTGTTGTACAACCCAGTGCTGGTCTAACTCGAAGGCTGTTTTAAATACATCCTTATCCCAAGCTGTCAGATAATCTAGTTGTTGTACGGACCCATTATGGTGGTTTATGTTTCTCCATTCCCGCTCTAACCACTCAACGCCCTTCCCTAAGCGTAATCTATGCTCCTCCATAACAGCCTGCAAATACTTATTCTGAATTAGATGCGAGCCAATCCGTGTTTTATGCACAAAGGAGTTAGACTTTAAGGGTTCAATACTTGGACTAGTCCCTACAATCATCCCGCTATTAGCGTTGGGCGCTATTGCCATTAAGTGAGAGTTACGCCTACCGCTCTTCTTACCATCTGGATATGCACCTCTAACCCCAGCTAAGAATTGAGTGGCCTCCACAGCCTTCTTTTTAATATCTCCGAATATCTTCCTGTTTTGCCCTACAGCTAAGGAAGATTCCCAAGGAATCATGTTCCTCTGTAGATAGCTATGAAAACCCATGGCACCTAAACCTAAGGACCTCTCACTAACTGCGGAAGTAATGGCCTTCCTTAAATGTATAGGATGTGCATCTTCAATGAAGCATGTTAATACATTATCTAACATAGTAATCAAATCCCCTACGAGACTTGTGTCTTTCCACTCGTCGTAATACTCTACGTTCACGGATGATAAACAGCAAACTGCGGTTCTATCCGCGCTGGTGGGCAAGTGAATTTCATTGCATAAATTACTACCTCTTATTTTTAAACCTTTATTTTTTAAGGTTTCCGGAAGCCTCCTATTAGCCTCGTCAATAAAGTTGAGGTACGGCTCACCAGTTCTGAAACGAGTTTCGATAATTCTCTCCCAGAGTTCTCTCGCATCCACTGTATCCCTGACACTATTATCATGGGGGTCAACAAGGTCCCACGGGCTACCGCTAATAACAGCAGTAATAAACTTATCAGTAATATTAATGGCGTTATTAATATTAAAGCACTTGCGGTTAGTATCGCCACCACTGGGGATACGGATGGATAAAAACTCAATGATATCTGCGTGAGATATGTCAATATACGCTGCATAAGAACCCTTTCTAGTTTTGCCTTGTTTATAGGCTGTCATTGCTGAATCAGCTACCTTAATAAAGGGTATCGGGCTAGGTGCCTTATCACTAACGGCACGAACATCCGACCAATGCCCACCTACCCCACCGCCTTTAACTGATAACCAAGCTAGTTCAGCCTGATGCTCAATAAGACCCTCCAAGGTATCTGGGACGTAGGATAAGAAACACGAGATGGGGAGACCCTTACTAGATTCCCCAGGAAACGGCGCATTGCTTAGTATTGGGGAAGAGAACATAAAGTAACCCTTGGATACTGCGTCATACAAGCGTTGGGCTAGATCCATATCCCCAGCACTGTACGCAACTGAGGCGCGAGCGTATGCTTCCTGCGGACTTTTCTCTCCCTTTTTTAGATAGTATCCAGTGACAAGTTCAAGTGCCTGTGGAGTCATCTCAGAATCCCACTTTAAATCAATTTTTATACCTAGATGTTCTTTAGACATTAATCTCCCCCAACATAATTAGACGGGTCATATTCCTCTTTAACAAAAACACCTAGCTCATTCAAATGACCCTTGCGGTCTTTTATTTCAGAGTATGAAAGAGCGATGCACTCATCTAAGAATACCCCATAGGTCAAACACACGCCCCGAAGAGTAATGTATATATCTCCTATGGCATCTTTAATCTCAGCCTCTGAGTCTCGGTTGAGGGCATCTAAAAGCTCCGTTGTCTCCTCCAGTGTTTTTAGCGCCTGTCCCATAGGGACTCCGTTTTTAATAATGCCCCTGTCGTTAAACCACGTATCTATTTTTTTATCTAAATAGTCTTTCATTACTCACTAGCCTCATCCCACGCCTGCATAAACAATACCTCGTCAGAGGGTATCGAAAAAGTAGATATTTTCGTATATATCATAAAATTATCCCCCGCCTTTATCATCTTTAGTACGTCCTTATAGAACTCATCTATGCCATCCTTATTAACAACCCGTATCTTCATCATGTGTAACCTCCAATTCCTCTTCCCAGTTTAAGTGTCTTCTTGCCTTTGTACCGCGTTCCCAATCCTGTATGTAAGTAGCCAACCACTCCGCGCCGGTGTAAGCAGCCATGTACTCAACAGCCGGAATAGCCTTGGCATAACCAGAGTTAAGATGATCTTGATAAGACACACAGTGCCAACCATCACCCTTTTGTATGCACAAGGTTCCAGGGCAGGCCGTTACAAGCTTCTTCATACTACCAGCGCCACTGTAGCGCCAGTTCCCCCGGCTTCCAGAGTGAGAACTCTTCTGTCTCCTCATCAAATTCCCTAAGCATCCAGACAAGCCTAGACTGCTCTAATAAATAGTCCCTTGTGCAACCCGCATCTTTATAGGTACGGATTACAGAATCCCACATTTCCTCGTTTCCTTTGCATTCTGCGAGTATTTTCCGCGCCTTAACCTTACCTATTTTAGGGCAGCCTTTAACGCCATCAACAGAATCCCCCATAAGAACCTGATAGAAGAATAGATAATCTGCTGCATCTTGGTCAACATAATATTTCTCTGTTGTGTTGTAGTTAAAGTGCCTACCTACCGCTTGGTCTAAATCCTTATCAATATGACATAGGACATACTTATCTGGGGCGGCATATAACCTAGCGACACACACATCATCCGCCTCTACGTTAGAAAATAAGAGAGCCCCTGCTAAAAGGAGGGCATCCTTCAACGGTTTTAATAAAGACAGGGGTACCTTGGGAGACTTCCTATTTTTTTTATAGTCTTCTGAAACGCTACTCCTGAACGATTTTTTAGGACTTACAACTAGAATATAAGACTCGGTTTTTGTCCTCTCTTGTATTTGCTCGATAAAGGCCCACATACTATCTAAGGCAGCCTCTAAATCAGTAGACACGGAAGATACAAAATTACCAGACTCTTGCCCATCGTCCCATACTGTGGTGTCTTGATGGATACTGGCGTACTTATACGCAATGCTGTCTGCGTCTATAAGCGCAACCTTAGGAGAGCTCAAGGCTCTTCTCCGTACACTTGTTTGAGCAAGAACTCACAGTAATGTATGGCCTTTCGTATATCCTCACTCCCATTTTTATCACCGTGCCGGGTTATGTATTTGACAACATTACCCTCGCAGTACCCTAAGCCGTTAGCCATTATGTAATCAATGGGCTGTACCGCCAAATCATAGTGGTCACCCCCAACCTGCTTGGGGTTATCACTCTCAGCCAACTCATAATGCAGGCCGTCGTTGCCGTTTTGGCCTATTATATCCACCCTACTTCTTCCTCTTTTTTCGCCTATCATTTTTAAAACCCTCTATATTAAATTTAATGTACTCCGCGCCTTTAGCAACATCTTCCTTCTTAGCTAGTATCTTGTATATACGCTTATCGTTAAAGCCGTACTTCAACTGCATACAATCAATGAAGGGCTTTAGGGTGTTGTCTAAATCAGCTAGTCTACTACTTAGCCCAACATAGACCGTTAACGTTAAAGGACCCTCAGGTATTTCAAGGGGTGGAAACAAGGGTAGGATTTTTCTCTCAAAATCTCGATACTTATATGATTTAACCTTCCGCCCCCCATACATCTCATTACTGCTTAATGCTTTAATATTTATTTTTTTCATAAACTTGTGCTAGATATAGTACTGCCTTGCCAACGCCAGTTAGGTCATCCCCTAACGTGCCTATTGCCTTGTTACAGGAGATACACAGCACCCCTCGAAACCGCCCTGTGTCGTGATCGTGGTCATAACATAGTTTATCCTCGCTCCCGCAACACTCGCAGATAGCACTAGTACCCATCCGTTCCTCATACTCAGTTAAAGTGCATCCATAGTTAAGTTTAATGCTTCTAACCTTTGTGCGTAGGCGTACCGCAGGAGTATTGTTGTAAGCTCTCCTACAAGCTAGACAGATATTCTCATACCCTAAATCACGAGCATGATTCTTTACGAACTTTAGTAAGGCAAAGGGCGTGTACGCCTCTATCTTACAAGACCTACACGTCTTTAATACCCCAAAAGAAACCTCATTTCCCATACTGTCGATACCCCCTAGTGTGTGTCGTTCCAAGTTATCCCCACCTTAGCCTCACCCTCAAGTTTAACCCTAAAGTCTAAGGTCTTCTCAGTCAGCGCGAAACCCTGTTCAGCTATTCTTGCAAATTCATCTGCTATATCAGCGGAAACTTCCCACTGTATTTCATCATGTATATTACCGACCTGCTGATAATCTATCCCATACTTCCACCCCTTATCTTGGAATAAGGAATTAGTTAGTACGTTGTAATACTTCATCACGAGGGCTCCTGCACCTTGCAGTAGAACATTCAAGGCGCTGTGCTCACTTTTAATAGCATACTTCCTACCTGATAGACCCACTAGGTAACCCCTTTGTGCCGCCTGTTTAACAGCCATTGATAGTTTAGCTAGTGCAGGGAGTTCTTTTAGGAAGGAATCCTTCAACCGCTTACCATCTTTAGCTGTGCCATTAACAATCTCGCCTATCTTTGCGTTACCCGCTCCGTACAAGAACCCATATATAAATGTTTTAGCGGTGTCCCTGCTTGGTAATCCTGCTGCCTCTTGATTGACAGTATGGATATCACCGTTGACCACCTTGTCCCCGTACTCACCGCCATCATATCTCGCCATGTAATGCGCCAACATTCTAAGCTCAAGACCGCTGGCATCACAGCCCACTAATTTGAAACCTTTAGGTACAGTCCATAAGCCTCTACACTCGGAGCCCTTGAATGACCTACCGCTTGGTGTCTGAGCGACATTGGGCTTGCTGTGTGTACAGCGTCCGGTAACCGCACCTAAGGAATTAACCTGCCCATAGATTCGTCCATCCTCTTTGACGAGCCTTAACCACCCGTTGGCCCCCTCTGCTACCATTCCCAATACCTTTGTGAGTAAAAAATATTTTCTTAGCAGTTGTGCCTCAGGAAACTCTGCGTTGCTCAAGACCTTCTCGTTTATGATAGGGGTTCCCTTCTCAGTCTTCTCAGGGCTCTTCCAACCATAAACCTCTTCCATCCACCTTCTTATATGGTGCCTAGACCCAGGGTTGAACCTAACCTCATCGTATCTGCCCCAAGCGCCTTGTGCGTTAAAGTGCGCCCCTTTCTGAATCTGGCGCGTATACATAATAGATATCTGTCCATCCTTCTTATGTTTTTTAGCAGGTGACATTGGTACCCAATCTTGTAGGGGTTTGAATACCGCCGATAATTGATCTTCTAGCTCTTCCTTCTCTGAAAGAAGCTCTACGTGCATTTTCTTAGCCTTAGCAATGTCAAACTGCCAGCCCGATTTAATCTGCTTTGCTATTAGACGCGCAAAGTCCTGCTCAATGCTTAACGCGCTGTCAGGTACATCCTTCTGTATTAATTTACTATGCAAGGCCACGTTTAACATGACATCCTGCTTGCAGTACGCCAACATGTCCTCAGAGTACGTGCTCCACGCATCCTCCTTCTCGCCATACGTGCCTTTATTGTTACCTAACCGGAAACCCCATGCTTTTAAAGCGTGTGACCCCGTTAACCTTGGGGGTACCCGCCTGGACCTTGAATCCATCTCAAGTAGGTTGTAGTACGACAACCTTGATAGGATTAAGGTGTCAGTGCAGGGTATGGTATCCAGAGAAACCCCGTGTAACTTATAAACCACCTCGTTATCATATGAGATTATGTTATGGCCTAAGAGGTGGTCAGCGTTTTTAAGAACCTCAATTAACTCCGGTATATCATCAGGCCGATACTCCTTTATCTCCTGTGTATCAATATCATACGTCACCCCACAGTGTATTTTACTCACTGTGTCGAGTAACCCGTTTGTTTCTAAATCATATAATAATCTAGCCATTAAAATTCCCCTTCAAATACATCCGTTACCTGAGACATTCTCCCAGTGACCTTATCGAACTCCAGTGTGTCTGCGAGCCCCACTTCCCCAACGAAGCGGTTCTTCAGAACTCGTAACTTAACTCTATTCGAGTTTTCCTCATCCCGCATGTTCCGCTCAACACCGATAACCGCATCAGAGAGTTGCGCGATAGCTCCGGAACCCCTCAATTGAGACAGAGATACTGCGGCACCATCTTCATGCCCCTTGTCACCTTGAGGTCTCCTGAGGTGTGAGATAACTAAGATTCCTGCCTGCGTCTCTTCAGCCAAGGACCTTAAATTAGTCATTAGAGCGTCAATAGCTTTACGCTCATCAACATCAGCGTTCCCAGAAACCACGATAGAAACATGGTCTAAAATTATAAAGTCCACAGACTGCTGAGTAATCAATAACCTAAGTTTCGTAAGTAGGTTTGCTTCATCAAGCGAGCCGAAGTGATCGTAGAAAAAAAGCCTGCCATCTCCCATTGTTTCCTGCCACGCTTCTTTCTTATCCTCCATGGATACCTTGTCGTACTCAAAGAAGAGCGGTTTGTTTAAGTACATGCCCATGAAACCTAACGCACTTCTCTTGATATTTTCCTCAAGAGCAACATACCCAATTTTTAATCTCTCCTTCATTAATAGGTGGTAAGCAATTTCCTTGACGATTGTGCTCTTACCTACGCCTGACCCAGCCGTGAACGTCACTAGCTCACCTTTTCGTATGCCCTTGAATTTTTCCTGAAGCATTGGGAATGGATAGGTATATGTCTCAAACACCTCCTCTGTGCTCAACAGTTCCCAGAGCTCTGAACCGTTCACAACACCATCAATTCTAACTGGGCCGGAATTGTAAGAGGCTGAGACCACCGCTGAAGGACCCTTGGCAACAAGCAATTCGCTGGCATCCTTAAAACCCGTGGAAGAAACCTCAGCTAACTGCCCTGGTTTAAAAAGACCCGCAACTTCCTGTACCGCACTGCGCCCCGCATCATCATCATCAAACCAAAGGACTACTTCTTTAAAAGAAAGTACCCATTCTAAGTTCTCTTTAATATTCTTCAGTGCTGACCCAGCGCCATTGATTAGTGACACAACAGGCCATTTGCATGAGAAGGCCTCCGCAACTGAGAGAGCGTCTAACTCGCCCTCAGTGATAATTACTTTTCTCCCGCCAGCAGCAAACAGGTTCTGCCCGAACAATGAGAGGTTTTTAGCCTGCCCACGGTAAGAGAAGCCTTTGTCTGCCGTGCGTATCTTTTGTCCAACTAGTTTTTTATCTTTATTCGAGTGATAGTTAGCAACCTGAACCGTCAATCCGTTCTGTTCAGTAACTGAGTACGCATACTTCTTACATGTATTCTCAGATATCCTACGGGTATTTAATGCCCTACAAGAACCCGTTAGGAGGCCGGAGGGTTTTGACACCCTCACAGACCCCTCAGCCTCAGAAAATACCGTGGTTCCGCATGAGAAACAATGTGTGTTTCCATCAGAATAAAGACTGTTTGCATCAGATGACCCACAGGCCTCACACCCTACGTGCTTAATAAAAACACTCTCTTCACTTTCATTTCTCATAGCATCCCCTCAGATGTACCCTTAAAAATCAGTTGCTGTCGATTTAAACTCTACGTCAACATCTGAGTCAAACGCGGCCTCTCCGCTCTCATCACCAAAGCCATCATCGCTCTCGTACTTCTCAAGATTAATAACCTGAATTTTCTTCAGTTTAGACGATAGGCCTACTGTGTTACCGTTTGCCATGTGATAGGCGGATACCCACGCCTGCATTTTTATCGTACTACCATTCCCAATGAGTGTATTCCAATTGTCTTCTTTCCGGCCCTTGTTATCATAAACCTCAACCTTAGTCGGATTGCCATCGAAATCAACCGCGTAAGTCTTTGTTTTTATTACGATATTTCCAGTTTCATTACCTTCTCTATCATACTCAGGGCTCACAACATCCCTAGCAACAACTGTTTTGTCCTTGGGTGGCTTCAATGCTTCACGCGCCTCAGCTAGGGCAGCATCCAGCATCTTTTGAAGACTTTCAACATACGCCTTGACTGCTGGCTCCTTGGGGTCGCAGACAATCTGAGCCTCATAGGTTCCCTTTGGGTTAAATTTGTAATCAGGCTCTACCACTTTTACCCACATCGCACTGCCCGCCGGTGTGACAACTGATTTGCCCTTAGTTTTTTGAATAATACCTTGTCTTGCCATTTGTGAATCCTCTATTTAAGTTTAAAGTTTGGAAAAAGATTAGCCATTATTTGTCGGTAAGCCTGTAAGCTATCTTCAAACACTGCGTACTCCCTCCGGTTTTGAAGTAATGCGCTCCTATGCTCCTGATATTCTAGGAATAGTAGCTCGTACTCCAGTATTGCCTGCTCCAAAATACCGTTGACGTACTCAAACTTTCGGTTGAGCCTATCTTCCATATTCAGAGGAGTCAAAGTTTCTAGGGCCATCATATCTGCGTTCATTTGCATTAAAATAGCCTCCAATTTATATTCGCCCATGCTCTAGTGGTACCTTATATTTTATTTATGAGAAAAAGTAAGTACTTTCAAGCACTTGGGGTAAATCTAGGGTGTTTATCATCAAATCCTCCGCTTCTTTTAGGTGTGTGGGCGAAACCTGGGATACCCAATGTTTAAGAGGCTCCCCCTCAAACAATGTTACAAAAGCTTCCCTAACCGCAGTGTTTAATTTTGGGGCATCGTTCGCTGGGACACCAAAAGAATCATGGATTAGCATGTAGTCTGTGCAACCTTGTTTACGGAGTATATCGACTGCCATATACATTAATGTCGAGTCCAGCGAATGGATTAAATTAGGCGCTATGCCATTACCTTGTTGCTGCCTGTTTATTTTAGATGTAGGTGTTCTCAGTGTAAGCCTGCCCAAAACTGTTCTTACTTGTTTTATTTTGGTCTTGGTCTTCCACTGTACTACAGGGAAATTAAAAAATGGAGTTAGCCAAATTAATGGCGCATCGTTTCCATCTGCGTAAATATCTCGTACCACATCTTTTATGAAATGTTGACCGGAAGTAGCCCCTGAGACAATCTCATCAATACTTCTTTTATTTAACTCGACAAGCAGTTTTGCTACTATCCACTTGTCACCCCGCCAAAAAACCTGCTCATCATCTTCCATCTCATCGAGCAACTCGCGTATTTGATCAAACATACCGCGAGTAGTAACGCTGTACGGTACTGTCATCACATTCCGCTTTGTTAATTTTCGCGTGACATTGCCCCTTAGTGAGGCGGCCTCCTCATGTGTCGTGCTGACGTTATACTCACCATCTTTTGTCGTGTACGTGAATTGCTTCGGGTGGTCACCTGCCTTTAAAAAATACTCAACTCTGTCTGCGACATCAGTGTATACGTCAGCGGGCGGCAAAGAGCCTCTACCTTCTTTTTTATCAATAACATTAACCGCTTCCGCACCTTCTTTATCAAGAAGCAAACCTGCGTAAAGTTGCAGTCCAGAACACGTTGCATCTAGGCTCACTGGGAGACCAACTGGGAGGCCCTGAGAATGGTCTAACAGCGCCTTACAGGCTGCTAAAAACATAAGAGGTTCATCAGCCTCGTTCCATTCTTTTAGCGTGTCTAATGGGTTCTCCGCAAAATTCTTAAATGTTTCCAAATTTTCATCAACATACGCAATGCGCCTGTCGTAACTTTCTTTGTCCCTGCCCCATGTGTTTGCACAGTGAATTTTCAGCCAATACAAGCCCTCATCTGTCAGTATTTTCTCATCTGCGAACGTCAGGAAGGATTTAACGGCCCCCGTGCTCTGTGGGTTTAAAATTTGTTGGATAGGGTACAGCCTCCCCCTAAAATCTGTGTTATACGTGAAGTAGAGGCAGGCCTTATCTGCGTACTCCAACGCAATGTTATGTGCAAGCGTGAACATGATTCTTTTACTGCGGTTTGCTTCCAACTTTTTCAACTGAATCTCTTTAGCCCGATACCAGTTTTTATAGTCTTCTTTTGTGACATGCTTTCCTGTGTCGGGAGAAAGAGGGCCAAAAGATGCCTTGGGGACCATCTCAAAAACGTTCAACGTTTCCATATACGGTAAATCGGCATAATATCTCGGATTTGACTCCGGCGTACTAGGGTCAACAAGACCCTCATCGCAGATATGATTAACAACATTAAGAATATATGTATTTATTTTCCAGCGCGTTTGCTGCACATGATTAACGAGACTATATAAAGGGTCTAGAATATCCGCTGGCAAACGATCGTACTCACCACGACCCGCGAGGTTCCCTTCTATCCATGTGCAGGCACGTTGATTCCTTATGAATGTCTGATTGTTAGGTGTGTAATAACCCCCGTTTGAATAGAGATTGGTCCAATCTGTCGGTGGTGCAACGAGCGGTTTATATGTTACGGAGAATAAAACATTTCTATCGCGCACTCTTCCAATAATACTTTGGGCATCCTCCGTGAGCACTAGTATTTTCTCTGTCTTGTTGCCCACATACGTCATCCTGACCTCAAACAAATTGCTCCCAGATGATAAAAGACAGTCGATTAGTTTTGCACCAATATTGCTTTTGAAAACTGACTGAACGGTGTTGTCTGTCATCGCAGCAATCTTCGTCTTGCGCTGGTTTATGTATCCAATGCCACGGCTTTTATATTCATACTCTAAGTAAGCGTAGAACTTTGGCTCATTCGCTTTGAACTGTTCTACAGATAGCAAATCCAAAACTTTTCCCGCCAGGTTGTTTGTTATTGACGACAACCGGGCCTGCTTAACTGAAACAGCATTCAATAAATACTCAATGACAGTGAACGCTAGAACTTCCTCACGACCCTCAAAGTTATCTTTTAAAAACTCCTTGTATTTTGCTGCGTGACCGCGTGTCGGCGCGGCGAAGAAAGCAACTAACTGTTCTGCCACAGCAGAAATACACATCTTTTGGAGCACTGAGCCTTCTCGCGTTGTTGAGAATAGCCCAGCTTTGATCATACCCGCGACATTGTGGTCGTACTTCCTCGTTGCGTCCTCCAGAAATCTCTGCTCTGAGAATATCTGTTCAATCTCCAACTCAGCATCGTCCATTACGCCATCCTACGTGCTATTTGTCGAACCTTGCGTTTCCGTAGGAGCATTCGAGCCCTCTCGCTTCTGCTCTCAACCTCATCCTGATAAACCCTTAGAAATTCCTTGGGGTCATCCAACTGCAACTGCCTAAAATCCCGGTATCTCTTCTCATCAAAATCATCATCAACAGTGTCAACTACATAATTATTCATGTTCTCTTCCCCTCTCATTTAAGTATCCCTTAGATATCCTAGTCATCCCTAGGTATCCTTTAGGTAATGCATCATCTCTTGAGGCCATCAGCCTGCTCTTTTTCCTTTTCTTCACAGCTTTAGTAGTACCTTAAAAATAGGCATACATATCAAAGCTTTACGATGGCCTCGTTTCCATGCGGTTTTGCCGTCAAAATATAACCGCCTGCGTTATAGAAGTATCGTCCCGCTATGACATACGGCTTGCTGTCAGTCGTAAGTATCCACGTCCATACCTGAGTTAGGGGTTGTTGCAGAACGTGGGCGTAATCATCATCTCGTGTGCCGTAGAGACAACCATTAAAGCCCTCACCGTCGCTAATCACGTTTTGAAGTGGGGTGTAGGCCTCCTCGAACTCGGAATAACTCATTGTTTTCATTTGTACAGCCCCCAAGCCCTCGACTCCTCCAGTTCAGCGCCCGTGAAATGCTGAGTAGGCGCGGACAAGAAGGCTTTAAGCAGTTGTAAAGCTAAAACCCTGCTGGCCTCATTAACATTACCCTTCTGGCACTTGACTGAGCAAAATTCCCGCGCGAGCCAATCCTCAATTGGTTGCATATAAAATACGCCGTTTTTCTGCTTTCTGAGGCGTGGAACGCGAGTGCCACAGCCGCACCGACGAGGGTTTTTCTGCATTATTTCAGCATCCGTTAGATTTTTATCCCTCATTTTCTGTCCTCTTTCAGTACATTTCTGTAAATTACGCGCTGCACAGTGATCACGCTGACGTCAAATTTCTCAGCCAGCGATTTAAAGCTTAATTGTGCCGCTTGACGCATGAGCATTGCGTGATCGTGTCGTAGCTCGATAATTAAAGCTTCATCATCCGCAGATAATATTGGTTTTACGCCTCGTTTCATGGTTTACCCTCCGTTTATATTATTTAATTAGAACTTCTGACTTTCGAGGACCGTCGCGAGGCGCTGTGCGCGTTCGGGGTTTGCTCTTTTAAATTTCGGTGAATCAACCTCGCCAACCTCACCGCGTATCTTTTCTGAAACAGCCTTTTCTAGGGCCTCCTTGTTTTTTCCTGCGGGCATATCTATTACTATTTTCATTGTGCTTCCCCTTTCATTCCCTTTTTTACAGCATGAATAAATCCGAAATGAAATAATACATTTCGTTCATCATCGGATAATTCCCATGTTTTTGCTACACCCGCAAATTCGTTTGGCTCCACCACGACAACGTTATCATTCCTTTTCATTTCAGCAATAATGTAGCGAAGACCTTGCTTCATTATCAGCGCCTGTGCCTCTTCTTCGATATCCATCGTTATCCTTGCAGATCCATCAGGCATATCAATTACTTCAACATTTCTATAATTCCAATTCATGTCACTTATTCTCCGTTGCTGTTGCATTACCCAACTCTAGCTGTGTCGCTGCGGCTAGGCTGACATCGTCCACCTGCCCAAATTCGTACACCCAGGCGTGAATGTGGTATTGGCCGGATTCGCCATCATAACAACCGTACCCACACGGCATAAACCATCTTTCCAACTCGTTGTCATACATAAGGGCTGTTGCGTCCTCCAACGTTTCAGCGTCAAGCGCGACAGATATGGTGTGTGTTTCCGTGCGCGTCATGTTTAAATTAAATGTTGGCATATTTTATCCTCTGTTTATGTTGTTTAATATGTGCGCGATAACATCCACCGTCCAGCCATTGCCCAGCATTTTATACCGCTGTGTGTTTGAGACACCCTCAGTGTATCCATCCGGAACAGTTTGTAACCGCTCACATTCTAGTGGTGTTAGTTTGCGGTAGGTTGGTGGCGTTTTTATTTGATTTTTCCTAAAGTCAGCAATTACAGTCTCTGTATAGCCTTTCTTGGTGGCTTCTTTAACTAAAAGTACGTTATCTTTTTGTACGGTAGTTAGACATCCACTCTTCTCATCAAACCGCCCTTCAAATCTTTGTTTAGTTTTTAAGTCTGGGTTATAGTCATCCCTCTTACCTGTTTCGGGATTAATCTTTCTACCGACAATACGACCGCATAAAACCTTTGGTTCTCTATGGCCACCACCCATTGTTGTTAGCGTTGGTGATTTGCCGTCTTGGTGGTAAACACGCTTGATTGAGTCATTGCCTTTTAAATCAGCATCACCAACATGACACAATCCATCTTTAGAGAATACCAACTGTCTTCGGTGTTTCTCAAAATAGGACTTTAAGTTACCGCCTTTAAAGTAGTTAGCATCTAAACAGTGACTCTTACCTCGGTCAACAAAACCATCCTCAAGAATATCTTTAAGCACTATGCCTTTATCTGTAGGTTGTTGGATATTAGGTATATTAGTCCAATAGAGTCTAACCCTGTTCTGTGCTGATACAAGTGTTGAATTAATCATTATCGGCTTAACACCTAAATGCTCACTAATAACATCTTGAAACTCTTGCTTCATCCTGACATTCTC
>LWDU01041519.1_pt1 | contig 24372 bp, 22 predicted proteins | sample 727161 | NCBI WGS metagenome assembly LWDU01 (sample SAMN04566230, study PRJNA314399) | hydrothermal vent metagenome | isolation source: deep sea hydrothermal plume seawater | place: Mexico: Gulf of California, Guaymas Basin | collected 2004-07-11
GCTCCAAACGCCGTTAGCGCCTTCGATTCGAGTGTCAAAGTAACACCTCTGATGTGATGGCGACCCGTATTTACCCTGGATAGGAATCGTCCTTCTCGGCAGGCTCGTCCCGGTCTTCGGATGGAGGCGCTTTGGTGGCCATCCCCGCAAGAGCGCGTACGGTAAGCGCATCCCGACTTGCCTGGTGTTCATCGGGGTCGATATCGCCCATCTCAAGCCGCTCGTCCAGCTCCACGATCTGCTGGAGAATCTCCATTCGCTCGGACGGCGATACCGACAGCATCAGGCCGCGACGGCGACTGGTGACCAGAACATACACGACCAATCCCATCATCACTACCACAACAACAATTACAGAACCGAACATGACGGCGTTGCCGCCGGGGATCGACTCGTTCAGGCGTTTGAACAACCCCGGTTGAGGCATATCAACGATCGCAAAATTCATCTTGAAGCCCGGCTCATAGCCAGTCCCCGAATACTCCTTGTAGACTGTCTCGCCGAGTTCGGTTGTCTTGGTGGGCTCCATGCCCTCCGCAATTACATTGCCAAGCTCTGGCGGGATCAGCACACGGAGTTCATCAACTCCAAACGCAAGCGTTCTGGTGAACTCAAGTTTGGTGCCTGAGTAGTTAATGGCGTAGCTGTAGAGGATTTCGTGTTCGCCCGGAGGGATCGGGTTGGTCATGGCGAATCCGGTGTCGATCTCGAGCAACTGACCCTGCGGAAGGACACTATCTACCGCCAGTTCTTCATATCCTCTGGGGAGGCTGAATCGGACCATGTTCAGGCCGGTGAAATTCGGATTTGAAGGGTCCGGTACGAATGTGCGGTCGCCGTCATTCCTGATTGTTACCAGGTCCAGCACCCCCATAAGACGGTCCGATCCGACCACCGTCGGAATGATCGTCGCGTGTGCGCCGACCCTGATATTTTCCAGTGAATCTGTCGTCTCATAAATAACGATTGGCAGATTCTGCGGCGCTGCCTCGTCAACCAGAAATATCTGATCCGTGACCCCCCCGTACTCCCAGGCGAGTCGGTACTGGATGTCCTCGTCCTTCATCAGATTCGTGAATTCGAACAAAGGATCGTCCGGGCCGACGGTTTCGATCTGTTGATCAACAAATCCCCCGTCCCTGAATCCCAGCAGTGAAATCTGGAAGCCTTCCGGAATTTCGGCGCCCGCGGTGCCGTTGTTGACCGCTCCCGCGACGCGATCCGGTGTTGGCGGTTGTGCGAGAACGTCGTTGCTATCCGCTGAGGTGAAAAGGGCGATAACGGTGAATAACGCCGCGATAGCCAGGCCCTTCATGTAGGGCCTGTGCCTTCTTGAAGCTATCAATTGGGCAGAATTCACTTGTTCCTCAACTCTGTCATTCAGGCTCCGTCAGACCCAGACTCTTCATCGGTCGCAGAATCCCGTCGGGAGCCGGCCTGTCTGAGCGCTGCGATCTCTTCCTCAAGCGATTCCCGGGTCAGAGGCGCCGGGGCGTCTTGAGGCTCTTCTTCATATCCAAGTTGGTCCAGCTGTCTGATCGTTTCAGCGGCCCCTATCCTCAGTTCAAGGAGCTGGTGCTGATAATCCTCATCCGTGACCGTGTTTGCGGCATGATCCGCCTGCAACTGCCCAATCTGATCGTAAAGATCAGATCTGAGTCTCGTTAGTCGTTCAACCTCGCCGGTGTGTCGCGCTGATAGCACTGCGCCAGATCGACGTATGAACGGGATGGCGATTACGACCAGCGATACAAGGGCCACTATGGCCCCAATGGCTACCGGCATGCCACTTTAGATCTGAACAAGATTCACACACCTACGGAACTGGCGGTCTGAGGCGCGGACGGGGTTCGTGTACGTGCTGGCACAGTGCGACGCTCCAGAAGAGGAGCCGGCCACAGGGCGATCATTGTCCCGATGATGAATATCGGGCCCGAAACCCAGAGCCACCATGCAGCCGGATTGATGCTGATACGCAGCACGACGCGGCCATCTTCAAGGAACTCGCTCGGGACTATGTACAGATCTTCTAATCCCGGGTTTAGATACGACGGAAGCCCGGGAATGTCCACGAGGGGGACGTTGTGTACGGAGGCGCGAACGGACGCCATGTTGAACACCGGGTAGAAGGCGCGCCACGGTGCGAGGCTGGCGATCTGTTTGTCGTCTTTATATACGTTGACGTTCGCCCACTCTGAAAACCGGTCTACGCGCTGTTCGTTCTCCGTGCTGACGTATTCGACCCGATATTCGTCAAGGGTGAAGCTTTCCCCCGGAGCGAGCGCTACATCGGCTCTCTGTTGAAAAAAGTTCGTGCCGATGATCCCGATGCCGAGCGCGATTATCGCGATGTGCACGATGTACCCGCCGTGTCGAGGCCTGTTTCCGCTCACCATGCGCCACCATCCGGTCGCAAAGTTAAGACCGGCCCGGCGTTGCGCCATCGTGCCGCGGTACCACTCTTCAAGCACGGCCGACATGACCATGGAGAGTGCTCCGAACCCGACAATAGCCCATAACTCATGTACGCCCGAGATCCAGAGCAGCGCCATCGTCGCGAGGCTGATGCCGATAGGGATGCTGAGCCATCGCTGCGCGCTTGTCGCGGTGGTACGACGCCACGGAAGCAGTGGGCCGATTCCCATCAGAATGACGATAGCAAGCAATATCGGGCCGTTTATCTGGTTGTACCAGGGAGCTGAAACGGTAACCGTCTCGTTGTTCGCAAACTCAGAGAACAGCGGGAACAGCACACCCCAGAGGGTCACAAATGTCACCCCAAGGAACAGAAAGTTGTTGACAAGAAAACTGGCTTCACGTGAAAGGAACGACTCAAGCGGGCGGTCGCTTCTGAGCATCGGGTAGCGCCACAGGAACACGACGAGCGCAAATAACAGGCTGAACAGCATGAAGCCCAGGAACACGCTTCCAATCGTCGAGGCCCCAAACGAATGCACGGATACGACAGGGCCGCCACGGTTGATGAACAGCCCAAATTGCGCCAGCACAAACGCCATCGAGAGCAGGGCGATGTTCCACATCCTGAACATGCCGCGGCGCTTCTGGACCATCACCGAGTGGATGAAAGCAGTGAGCACCAGCCAGGGCATGACGGCCACGTTCTCGATCGGGTCCCAGCTCCAGTAGCCGCCCCAGCCGAGGATCGTGTAAGCCCACCACGCCCCTATAAGCAGGCCCGCGCTCAGGGTCGCCCAGACAGCGATTGCGCTGACCCGGGCAGCGTCCAACCACTGGTCACGCGTCTGACCGGCGATCATCGCCCCACCGACGAACGCGAACGGGATAGCGACGCCCACAAGGCCCGCCATCTGGAGTGGCGGGTGTATGAACATGCCCGGGTGTCGCAGGAGTGGGTTAACGCCGATGCCATGGCCATCATCGAAAAGGGCAGCAGCGAACGGGTCGGCGAGCGTCACTAGAACGGTGAGGAAGAAAACGCTGATCCCCATCAGAATGGCGATTATGTATGGGCGTGACGGCTCGAGCCGCCGGGGAGTTACGTAGATTGCGACCATAGACATCACGGTGAAGATGGCGGTGATGTAGAGGAGAGAGCCTTCGTTACCGGCGTACATCGCTACCCAGGTGAAGGCCTGGCTCTGCGCCTCGTCGCTATGACCCCGTACGTACTCAATCGAGAAGTCATGTGTGACGAAGGCGTACACCAGCGCGCCGACTGCAACGGCCAGTGCGAGGCCGGCCATGTAGGCGCTCCGACGCGCGCTCATCACGAGATCGCCCGATCCAAGCTTTACGCCTGCTACCGAACCAACTCCCGCATACACCGCCAGCGCCAACGCAAGCAACATAGACATTGTGCCGAGATCTGCCATCTAGGCGCCAGAGCTCCTGTCGTTATCGTCGCCCTGATCGCCATCAAGGGAATCATCTGTTGCCAGATCGCGATCCACCTCGGCTACATCCCCGGAGTCGCCGGAGATCATACCTCCAACTCCCGCCGCGACTGGATTTACGCTGCCACGGCGCATCTGTCGCATCACGAAAAACAGCCCGGCGACTCCCAGAGCGATGCCGATGGGCGGGGCGATCCATGTCACAAGGTTGAAGCCGGTCCGGGGCGGCGCTGCCAGAACGCTTATGCCATAGCGAGCGACGAAGAACTCCTTTATCTGGCCTTCGTCTTGACCCTCCTGAAGTTTCTCTCTAAGAATGCGCTTCATATCCTGGCTAATTTGGACGAAGGACTGATCGAGTGTCTCGCCGGGACAGATAGGGCAAATCAACTGTTTTTCCAGGCCCTGAGCGCGCTTCTCAAAATCACGGTCCTGATCGGGCCCTATCGTGATACTAGGCAACACGTCGTTGCCGGTCGTGTCGCCTGATTGGGCGTGCACCAACACACTGTCGAACAACGGAAAGGTTACCGCCAACAACAGGGCGACTATCGAGATGGTGCGGATTATGACGGCGTAGCTCAATTTGCTTACCGCGCCCCGGCACCGGACTCCGAGGGTTTGGTTGATTCCGTTACGAGTCCCATGGTTCCATGGTATCGCTGGTCGGTGACTTCCGGGTCTCACGACTCGTGTTTAAGACCGTGCTGCCTCAGGACTTACTGTCCCAGTCCGGTTCCTGATGTATCGGAGATGTACCGCACCACGTCCCAGCGCTCGGCTTCCGAAAGAATCGGACCAAACCTTGGCATTACGAGGATCCCATTGCTGATGATGCCGAACATTGCATCTTCATTTATTCGGGTACGTGACACCTGGAGGTTTGGCGGTCCGTTATACGGAGATCCGTTGTCTGTGGCCCATGCCGAATTTGGCGACGTGATGTGCGCTGCGGCCGGTCCGTCTCCGAGGCCTGCCTGGCCATGGCATGCGGAGCAGTTAATCCGGTATAACTCGGCTCCGGATTTGGCGTCGTATGCGTGTGCCTCTCGCGACGGGAGCATGTTGGACACGGCCTGGGTGTTGCCCTCACCGTTATACGCCACCGCAGACTCAACACCACTCAGGCGTGGAATCTCCTGCGAGCGATACGCCTGCGAGTAGTGCATCTCCGTAAAGGTCTCGATCGGGTACGCGCCGCTTTCCTGCACACATGCGGTCGCCAGAAGGGCAAACGATGCGACCGCGATGATCAGACGACGGCCCGCGAAGCGGGATCGGACGTTGCGCGAAATTTCTGTCGTTCGAAGACTCAAGCCGTTTTGATCTCCAGAGCGCCGGCTGTCTGTAGCACTCCGCGTGCCTCTTCCAATCGGTCGTCCTCGCACTCAACCACGACACCGATGTAACCCTCGGTGATCCGTGTGTCGTACGCGCCAAGGTTGAGGTTCGGTAGACGTGACTCAAATATGATGCCGACCACGGTCGCTACCACCGCGCCAAGCATAGTTAGTTCATAAGCAATGATTAGCATGGCGAATACGGCCAGGATCGGCTTACCACCGGTGATTACCGGATATGCGAGCTGTGTGCCGGCCGTAAACAAGATGGCCAGAGTGATGCCTACCATCGCCCCGAAGAAGGGGAACCGGAATAGCCTGTGCTGGGGGACGTATTCGCCGAACGCGCCCTCCGGATACGGCGTGCCGGTGAGCACGTCAAAAGTGCCAAGCTCAAACCCGGCGGACTTGAGTCCGTCCATGGCATCGGCGCCTGCATTTGGTGTGTCGTACAGCCCTAGAACGCTGTTTGAAGCTGCCATCGTGCGTTACCTAATCCAATTCCCTGATTACAGCCGGCATGGTCACGCGCCCGATCTGGACATCAGTCGTGAAAACCTGGCTTTCTTTGGTCTCGAAGAGCGGTATCAACGGGAAAAACTTGGAGAACAACAGCATCAACATCATTACCCATGCGAACGACCACAACAGGAGACCCCATTCCAGAGGGCTGACCTGATACGAGTCCCACGTGAATACGAATGGCTGTTTTCTTGAAAGTCCCGGGACAATGATCAAGAAACGTTCAAGCCACATCCCGATGTTCACCAGGATGGACGTCCAGAACATCATCGCTATGTTGTTCCGGACACGTTTAAAGAACCATAACGGCACAGGTATAGCGAAGCCCGTTAAGAAGAAAATTATGAATAAGAGGTTCCAGGGCCACTCGAACATTTGCATTTCACGAAGCGCCCGTTCAGGAGCCTCCAGGCTGTAGACACCGAAGATGAGCTCGGCAAATGTCAAAGCCAACCACGCACAGGCCACGACGATGAGCAGTCTTGCAAGCGCATCAAAGTGTTCCGGACGGATGTAGTTGTCCCAGCCCCAGAGCCAGCGCATGAGCGCCATCATCGTTACAACAGCAGACACACCGGAGTGGACCGCGCCGACGACGAAGTATGGGGCAAACACAGTGGAGTGCCAGCCTTCAACTGCGGGTGTGACGGCGAAGTCCCACGACACGATGCTGTGGACCGATACGAAGATCGGTAGCATCAAAGCCGAGAGCAGGATTCCCGCCACGGTCTGGAGTCGCCACTGCCGCGGGTTACCGCGCCATCCGAGCGATGCCACTGTGTAGAAGGAGTGCTTCCAACCGGTCGTCCGGTCACGCAACACGCCAAGGTCTGGCAGGAGCGCAACGTACAGGAACAGGGTGCTACCGGTGAGGTAGGTGCCGATCGCAAACGGGTCCCACACCAGCGGAGAGCGGGCGTTCGGGAAGATGCCGCGTGCGAAGTCGAACGGTGTAATCCAGTAGAAGATTCTCCACGGCCGTCCGGCGTGGATGAGCGGGAAGAACAGTGCAGTCAGCAGCGAGAACACAGTAAGGAGCTCTGCCGCACGTGTCACAGGTCTGCGCCACTCCGCCTGAGTCAGACGGAGAATTGCCGAGATCATGATCCCGGCGTGGCTTATACCAACCCAGAACACGAACGTGGTAATGAACAGTCCCCAGTAGACGGGCCGGCTCAGACCGGTGACACCTAGGCCACGGTTGAACATGATTCCCATCAGGGTGAAGCCGAACAGCACCACCACGAGGAGGCCAAGAACCGTAGGCAGCCACCACTTGGGCGTCGCCAGATTCCCGCGCAGAAGCTCGCGGTTAACGGTGAATTCGTCGAGTATGCGTCGCTGTTGCATTAGTCGGGTTTACCCACCAACTGGACGTGGCTCCTCAGGAACCTTACTGGTTTGGTTATCAGGCGTGACTGTTGGACTTCCCAGAGAGACACCAACGGAACCAGCCGGGTCACCAACAGGATTGAAAGCAGACCGAGCGCGGGGAGGCCGACCATGATGAACACGTCAAACACGTCCGGCCACATGGTGTCCGGTATCTCTTGCAGGACGCTCGTAGTTGCAAGTTCAAGATCATCCGGAACCGCGCTCCAGGATGCTACATAGATCCTGATGCGATCCAGGAACAGTCCAAACAGGATGATAAAGGCCGCAATTGGCGGCCCCCATACGCTGTCCCTGACCTTGTTCCAGATCATGATCCACCACGGAATGATGAACACCAGGAAGAAGACCGTCCAGAACAGGTAGATGTAGGGACCGGACACAAGCAGCTTGATCGTGGCCGAGTCGGACTCAGATCGTCCGTACCAGAACACGATGAAGCTTGAGTAGAAGAAGTAGAACCACAGCAGGGTCGTGGCAAGCATGAACTTGCCGAGCGACCACATCTGTTCCTGGCCTACGTACTTGTTCATTCCGCCCCAGCGACGTGCCGCCCAGACTCCGATGATGACGAAGGCCAGGCCCGCCTGGAATGAGCTGATCGTGTGGTAGAAGGGGAAGACCGAGTCCTTCCAACCGGGGACCAGGCTTACGGCGAAGTCGAGACTGAACGTGAAGTTGGTGTACAGGAGCATCGCAAAGTAGATGGCGCCCGTGATGCCGATGCGCATCTTGAGCCATTCCCACTGTTGCGGACGGCCGTAGAACCCGCGAGCAAGCTTCTTGCCCCAGCGCTGCTTCCAGCCGCTGCCGTGATCTCGTATCGCAGCGAAGTCCGGGATGGCCATCACGTACGCCATCGCCAATCCCACGAGGGCCAGCGTCAGCAGGATCAGGACATTCCAGAAGTGCGGGGCATATTTCGGGGAGTCAAACCATATCGACCTGCGTCGTACGTCGTCGCCGAGTACTTCAGAGAACTCGGTCAGCGCCGGGAATTTGAACAACAACGGGATCATCAAAAGCGCAATGATCGCCGTGACGATAGCTCCGAGCGACGCGATGCGCGCCACAGGACGTACCCAGTTGGCCTTGGCGAGCGCGGGGGCAATAGCCACCATGGGCGCACCGCCGAANNNNCCGACCAACGACAGGGTGGCGAGCAGCCACATGAATCGCTTCAGGCCAGTTCCGGCAGCTGTCCTGCCTTCGCCGGCGAGAAGAGCCGTGGATTCTATGTTGGACGGTCGGTCATCCGGAGCGTCCGTTATCAGGCTACTCGTGGCCACCGATTGCTCCTCCAGTAGCGTCTACCTGCGCAAGGTAAAGGACATTGGGATCGGTATTCAGGGCGTCGAGGAGCGTGTACTTGCGGTCGTCATTCGCCATGATCGATACACGGCTGTTTTCGTCGTTGTAATCGCCAAATACAAGGGCGTTGGTCGGGCAAGCGTCGGTGCAAGCCGTTCCGATGTCCCCGTCCTGGATCTCGCGGCCATCACGGGCGGCTTCTCGTGAGACACGGCGAATCCGCTGCACGCAGAAGCTGCACTTCTCCATGATTCCACGGCTTCGCACCGTGACATCCGGGTTCAGCTGATTGCGCAGCGTGGACGGCCAGACCGGTTCCCAGTAGTTGAAGAATCGGACGTTGTAAGGGCAACCGTTTCCGCAGTATCGGGTGCCGACGCAGCGGTTGTAGATCTGGACGTTCATGCCTTCGGTGTTGTGGTACGTGGCAAACACCGGGCACACGGGCTCGCACGGCGCGTTTTCGCAGTGCTGGCACATGATCGGGATGAACCGCGCCTTCACATCCGGGAAGTCGCCATACCAGTAGCGCTCTATCCGAATCCAGGCGAACGTTCGCCCCTGCTTGTATATATCTTCCGTTGAGAGTGGGATGTTGTTTTCAGCCTGACATGCCATGACGCACGCCTGACATCCGGTGCAACGGTCGACGTCAACGACCATGCCCCATTTGTGGCTGGAAACCCTCTCTGCAGCTGTTTCAGTAACCATTTAAGTTCGAAACCCTCAGCTACTCGTCGTTCGAGATGAAACGGAGATGAAGTTCGTGGTTGTGTTCCTCGGCCTCGTGCGCGGTCTGACCCGGCTCGATGATAAGGATCGGAACTCCGTGTTCGGCGGGACGAATAATGTCCTTCGCGTCGCCCTCGAACTTCGGGAATTCTTTCTTGCCACCGGACTTGCTCACAACGACCCGCGTTGCGGCCCATGCAAGAGCGCCGGTCTCTGATTCTTTCTTGTCGACAAGGATATTCAAAACATTCTCGCCTCGGTCTTCGGCGTACCGTCCGCCGATTTCTTTTTTGTGGCCCTGGCCGATCGGGATGCCAATTACGTCAGGCGAAATCCCGGGATGCGGGTACGCCTGGACGGTTATTTCACCGACCGTGGTACGAACCTTGATCCACTGGCCTTCGCTGATGCCCATCTCTTTGGCTTTGTCGAAATTAATCTCCGCCCACGTTGACCATGCCACCGTGGTGATCGGGTCCGGAGTGGCCTGAGCCCACGGCGTCGAGGCGTTCCGGCCATCAAGTAGGGACTGGTGGGCGAACGGTACGAGCGTGAACACGTGTCCTTCGACCCTCTCCTCAATATCAGAGAGTCCCGGTCCCGCGGCCTTGGCGATGGGTGAAGGGATGCTGGAAGGTGAGCCGGTGGACGCCGTGGCGTCCACGTCCCACCAGCCGCCGCGTTGTAGAACGCCGTTCATGAACAGCCGGGCGTCTCCCGCTGTTACGGAACCGCGACCGTCAGAGAAGATATCTGCAACCGTGTCCTCGACGAACTCTTTAACGCTGTTGACAGATACACGTGATCCAGCCGCCTGTATCAGGGTGTCAAGGAAGTTACGGCTGTCGTACAGCCTGGCACGTGTGTCGCCGTCCAACGGTGCGTTGACGACGGGTTGCCGGATGCCGACAACCTCGTACCCTGGCGCCGGTTCCGGCACGTCGAGTCCCCAGTTCTCCAGGTAGGAGTTCTCGGGCAGGATCAGGTTGGCATGTGCGGAACTTTCGTCCAGAACTCCGGAGAAAACGACGACGTTGTCGACGCTATCGAGTGCGCCCCCGGCATCTACGGAACGTGGCAGGCCGTGTACCAGGTCAACGCCCCGCAAGATCACGGTCTTAACGTTGCCTGCGCGCCAGTGGGAGAGTTCCTTCTCCCAGACTTCAAATGATGCCCCGGTGGCCGAGTCTGGCAGGCCCTGTGGCCCGGCGGGGTTGAACTGAATGCCGCCTTTTTTGCCGACGGTCCCGGCAAGGATGTTCAGTGCGTAGATGGCGGTGAGGTTGAACACGCCGTTTGTCTGCGCGCCGGCCGAACCACCGCCAAATGCGATGCTCGGGCCTTCGCCAGCGAACTTGTGTGCCGCATCGTTGATGCGTTCCACGGACACACCGATCTTGTCAGTAACAAGCTCGGGCGCCCACTTCTCAAGTTCGCCCTCTGGAATGTTGGCGGTGTAGGCAGAGATGTTGGCCTCTGGGACCAGTTTTTCCTTGACGATGACGCTTGCGATGCTGATGGCGAGGTCGCCCTCATATCCAGGGTTGACCGTCAGCCATCGGTCGGCCGCAGCGGCGGTGATGGACATGCGCGATTCGGCATGCATCATGAAGCCGCGATGCTCGCCGCCCCGGAAGTCGCCGTACTTCGTGCTGTAGCGCACCGGCGAGAGCCAGGTGCCCAGCCAGTCGCCGCCAAACGAAAGCACGGTGTGTGCGTTGGCGATATCAAATTCAGGAATGCGGTCCTGCCTGAACACGGTCTTGATGGCCTCATGAAGGACACCCTGATCAAGCGGGTCGAAGAACATCAGACGGCCATTGAATGCCGATGCCACGTCTCCGGCGATCCTGGCGTCTCCGCCACGGATCGGGTTTGTGACAATGGCGAGGCTGCCGTCAGCGTCGGTCATCCACTGTGCGAGAAGGCTGTTCGCCTCGTCCCATGAGATCGGCACGAGGGCCTGGCCGGCAGACCGGCGTCGCATCGGTCCCTCCACCCGGTCCGGATGGTAGAGCGCCTGCAACGCAAAGTCTGAGTGCACGGCGTGTTTGCCGAGGTTGATCGGGTAGTCAGGGTTGCCGGCAATTTTCTTTGCCCGGCCTTCCATGACACGAACGATGACGCCGAGTCCGGAGTCATCCGTCGTCGCAAACCAGCTGTCAATGCCAGTTACAAGGTCTTCAGGCAGATCGAGCGGAGCTTCGACAAGTAGTTCATCCGCAGGGACGCCACACGCGGTAAAAATGACAGCTCCAACAGTAGAGCCGCCCGCGAGGGTCATGAATTCCCGTCTGGAGAGCTTCATGGGATTCGGGTCGCCATCTCTTCCTTGTGTTAGTTCCGAAATTTTCGTGCCCCAGAAAATCCTGCAGACACGGTCCAATAGTTCTTTTTAAAAGTGACAGGTTGTGCAGTCGGTTGGTGCGTTGTTCTTCCGATGGCAGTCGACGCACTGTCCCATCTTCAACGGTTCTACTTGCGCAACCTGTTCCTGTGACTTGATGTCACCGTGGCAGGTAGAACAGGTGACGGCCGCCACGACGGAGCCGTCCATCTGCGTACCGGCGAGGATCGCTGCCTCGTCCCGGTTAGCGATTACATCAGTGTTGCCCGCCGCCGTCAGGAACCGTATGTGCGGCTCATGTACGAAGCGGACGTGGTCGGGCAAGCGGTGAACCCGCTTCCATTGGATCGGCCCGGGATCTTCTCCCAGTCCGATGGTCCTCAGCAAAGTCAGCGGCTCACTGTCGGTTGCGCCGATAACTCGGTGACAGGTGACACATGTTTCCACCGGCGGGATGCCCGCGGCGCCGATGCTTGTCACCGTGCGGTGGCAGAATGTGCAGTCCAGACCGATGCCTGTGAGTTGGTTGCCATCGGCGTCCAACTTCGGGCTGCCGTCTGTATTTACAAGAGGCTCGCTGCCGGCGTGCGCCGTGTGGGGGAATGCAATTGGTTGCTCAGGACTCTGGTCGAAACCTAAAACCGGCAACGGGTTACCGAACCACGCCGTAATGATGAATACCATCACGAACCCCATAACGGCGGTGACCCCAAGACCACCGAGCGCGAGCACAGGGATCAGGACCTTGACCCATGCGGGCCGGCCGGTTTCCGTATTAGGTTGCTGGTTCAGTGTCTTTTCACCACTCGCAGCAAGCTGCGACTCCTAAGAAGGTTGGCCGGTTAAGCGGCCGGTCGTTAATTACGCGTTGTTAGCAACACCCCTGGCGTTACTGATACCACCTCGGGTAAATGTCTTCGATCCAGCCGCGGCTGATATCAATAATGAAGAAGGCATTGGCGAGGGCGATGACGATCGCGATCGTTCCGATCACGTAGAGAAAAGGACGAAAGCGAGACGCCGTTCGGGAGAAAGTGCCGCTATCGACGGCCGATGGGATGATCGCATGTGCGAACCCTAGCGATACAGCGGCCGTGGTCATCAACAGGAGGTTGATCCACAGAAGCTTTAGGGCAGCTCCGTTATCCGACCAATCGCCTTGTAGAAGCGGGGCGGGGTCCGGCATCGGTTTCGGCGGTCCATCCTGTTGGTTCACCCGGCGCAATCAGCTGATCGGGTGGGTTGGTGACGGTGCAAAACGTACGTTTGAATCGAGACGGGATTTACGCCTCGCCAAACGACCTGTGAAAACTATCATTTGCGGGATTTGCGGTCAAGAGACAATTACCGCTTATGCACCCCATATTCGGGTACCTCTTTCTGAGACACACCGGATTAATTGCCGGGAACTGATGGGGCGATACAACGCGAATCCTTGCGGGTGACATCTCCTCGATCCTATAATCGCGTTCGTGGATCAATCATCCAGATTATCCCCCGTTTCTTCCCTCTTCTGGGGCATCTTCAGGACGTCTAAGCAAGAATGCTCAGGGGAGTTCCATACAGCCGCATACACATAACAAGGTGAAGTAGTTGCAAGAGCGGACCAAACCGCAACCAAAAGGCGTGACACGGCGCAGCTTCGTCGGCCTGGCGGCCGCGGGAATAGCCGGTGCTATAGCGGTCGCTGCGGCGGGAAGTAAGAATCCGATCGGCCGGGTATTTGGCAAGAAACGAACCATCGGATCCATTTCTGAAGGCGGCTCGATGTTCACGCCGCGTGATCCGCAGCCCTGACCATCGCCCCCCAAACCAGTAGTTAAAACGCCCCGGCATGACCGGGGCGTTCTCGCGTCAGACTTCCGGGCAAGCCCTGACCGACTACTCGATCTCGCGAATCGCCGCCTCTGGGTCCAGCAGCATGAACGGCTCTCCCCATTGATCTTCAGCAGCGAGCGACCAGTCGCCGGAGTCTTCCGGCTTGATCCGAAGCCCAAAGTCGCCTCCCGCCACCAACAGGGATACGGCGGCTCCGGAATCCGTGACCTGTACCAGCGTTAACGGGCACGGACTTCCGTGCTGGTCGCTGGACCAGCCGACGATCAGATGCCCGCCCTTCTTTCCTGGAACTCCGGAGACCCACAGTTCGACCACTTCACGCTCGGGCGTCCGCGTCTCAAAGGTCTGCATCGGGTGGTAATCGCAATTGGGGCTTTCCTCAACGTCTATGTAGATACGTCCCATTCAGGTCTGGCCCCCCAGATTTTTAGAGATGTTTTGAAGTTCACTGGTGGTGGCGATACCCCAGTTTCCCATCTGAAAGCGTCTGGCGGTACTGATATGGATGAGGTTGAGCCTGATGGGGCCATCAAATCACCAGATTATTCTCCGGGCACGACTCCCCAATGCGAGATCCAGGGACACACGTATCGGCCTTGCGAGCTTTGTTGGTCTTCGTTCGGTCCGTCATTAGGAGAGACGTACGAACGAGAATATCGGATTCGTCATCACGTTCCCGATGCCCCGATGCTAGGATGCGCCACACCGGGCCTCACGGGCGTGCCCGTGTACGTACGGTCCAACTAAATCGCGAACTCTTCACGAGTTCCCGGACAACAGACAGCACCCGTACTGACCCTCCCTGAACCGTTTGGGATGTCGATGCGGGCGGAGATGACGATGGAGATCACTCCCGAAAAGTTGCGCTGGATCTACACCACCATGTACCGAATACGGCGGTTTGAAGAGGTGTTGCTGGAGCAGACGGTGCTGGGTAAATCGATGGGTGTCGCCCACACATCTGACGGCGAAGAGGCCGGTCCGACAGGGATTTGCGCCCATCTCACCGATGCCGACTGGATAGGCAGTACCCACCGAGGCCACGGCCACTGCATCGCAAAAGGGGTCGATACGGCCGGGATGATGGCCGAGATATTTGGCAAGTACACCGGTCTTTGCAAAGGTAAGGGCGGTTCGATGCACATTGCAGATTTCACAAAAGGAATGCTTGGGGCGAACGGTATCGTTGGGGCCGGGATACCGCTGGCCGTGGGCGCGGCGCTCAGCGCCAAACTCAAGGGAGATGGCACCGTCGGCGTCAGCTTCTTCGGGGACGGCGCGACGGGAGAGGGCACTATCCACGAGAGCATGAATCTCGCTTCCATCTGGAAGTTGCCGGTTATTTTCGTGTGCGAGAACAACCACTACGCAGAGTCCACGCCGGTGGAGTACGCGGTGTCCGTCCCGGATATCGCAGATCGTGCGGCCGGTTACTCGATGCCCGGCGTTGTGGTTGATGGGATGGACGTGTTCGCGGTATACGACGCGGCGGGGGAGGCAATCGCACGAGCACGAGCCGGAGAGGGTCCAACGTTCCTTGAGTTGAAGACTTATCGATACCACGGCCACTATCATGCAGATGATCCCCACACGTACCGACTACCTGAAGAGGAAGAGTTGTGGAAGGCCCGCGACCCTTTACCGAACTTTGAGCGTCGCGTCATCGAGCAAGATCTGATGGATGAGGTGGAGCTGGAGCGCATCCGGAACGAGATCGATCAGGAGATCCAGGATGCGGTCGCATTTGCGGAGGAGAGTCCTCTCCCGCCGATCGAAGAGCTGTACACCGATGTGTACACAAGCTACTCAAACTCCGTCTACGGACTCCGCTAGCAGGCTTGCCTGCACCTTATTTGGATTCTCTATTGGTGAGATCGACCTGATTGCATCCAACAAGCGCAGAGGGTTGGGAGCCCGTCCTTCCGAGGAACGATGAGGGAGAAATCTCTCTCACAGTCCACGTGAGTACCGCCCCCGTCTCAACAAAGAAAGATCCCCCACATATGACAATTGAAACCAGACCTGATCCGCTAGGCCCCGGGTTCGACGTGCCCGGGAGTGAAATTCGCTACCGGGAGGCGTTCAACAAGACGCTCTTTGATGAGCTGCGCCGTGACCCGGACGTGTTCATCATGGGCGAGGACGTTGCCGGGGGAGCAGGGCGTGAGCACCTCGGGATCATCGACTCGTGGGGCGGGGCGTTCGCCGCCACCAAGGGGCTGATCCAGGAGTTCGGCGCTGAGCGGATCAGGGACACTCCCATCTCCGAGGCCGGATTCGTCGGCGCTGCGATAGGCGCGGCTCTCACGGGATCCCGGCCGGTAGTCGATCTGATGTACTTTGACTTCATCACCGTGGCATGGGACCAGTTGTTGTCCAACGCTGCTAAAAACCGCTATATGTTTGGCGGTCAGGGGAAGATCCCACTCACATTGTTCGCGCGCTCCGGCGTGGCGGCCGGTTACTCGGCACAGCACTCCCAGAACTTCTATTCGATAGTCGCCCACATCCCCGGCCTCAAGTGCGTCGTCCCCTCCGACGCCTACACCTGCCGTGGCCTGCTGGCGGCAGCAATAAGAGACGATGACCCCGTTATCGTTTGCAACCACAAGAAGCTGATCAACATGAGCAGCTTCGTACCCGACGAGTCGTACACGATCGAACTCGGCAAGGGTCGATATCTGCGCCGGGGCTCGGACGTAACGCTTGTAGGAATGTCCTACACCACTGAAGTGTGTCGGCTCGCCGCGGAGCTACTGGCGGAACAGGGCATCGACGCCGAAGTGGTCGACATGCTGAGCCTCTCGCCGATCGACGAAGACATCGTCCTGGAATCGGTCACGAAGACCAACCGGATAGTTATCGTTGATGAGGACACGCCTCGATGCAACATGGCGACGGACATAGCGGCGCTCGTCGCCGATAAAGCATTCGACAGCCTGGACGCGCCGATCAAGCGGGTGACCGGCCCACACACGCCGGTGCCGTACAGCAAGCCCCTGGAAGACGCCTTCGTCCCGTCGCCCGGGGACGTAGTGGCAACAACGGTCGCCCTACTGGGCAGGTAAGAGACCCCCTCTCCCGTTAGGAGAGGGCTGGGAGCCTGCCCTTCCGCTTGTCGGAAGGGTGAGGGAGGAGGAGCCCCGTTCACCCCAACACATCTCCCCCCCACCAACACAAGCGTATTCTGAATTCCTGACGACTCTGGAATGACGGTTAGATAGACCCCCTAAGGAAAGTAACCATGTGCCGCAGCATCAAGACACTCCGACCGCCCTACCTGGACCACGTGACTGAAGACGACACAAAAGCCGCAGCGCTCCAGTACGTCCGCAAAATCAGCGGATTTCGCAAGCCGGCAAATGCCAACCAGAAGGCCTTCGACAAGGCCGTGCGAGAGATTGCCCACGCTTCAGACCACCTGCTCGCCGCTCTGGAAGTCCGCGTACCCGCTTAGTTACAAGACACGCCCGCCCTCCGAGAACCTCAGGGTGGGTTTTCCTAGCCTCGAATTGGATACTCGGTGCGGCGAGCTGCATCGGCCCTGTGACAGCTTCGTCATAACAAGTCGATAGCTCTGGCGGTCCCCGAGAGCCTTAGGACACGCGACGCATCGTGCGGGACGCACATGAATGAACGACCAACTGCAATTCAAATGGCCCCCCGGCCGGGGCCCTCGCACATCACCGCATCGAACTGCGACATCTTTCGCAGGTCCTTTAGTGGGTAGATTCCGGTGGCGTGTCCGTCCGTGAACATGAACGCCATGGCGTAGCGTCCGACCGGCATGTGGTCGACGATCAGTATGTTGTCTGGGACGGTTGACGGCGCCAGGATTTGGCGGCCGGTCATCTCCTCCACACAGCCGGCACATCCGCACTGGAGCCTCAGATAGCGGAACGGGTAGCGGCAGGTCATGCCGTCTCCCCACTGGATCACGACGTGCTCGGCGTCGATAGATATGTCTCTGAGGGACAGGTCGTCAGGCACGCTGATTCGGCTCCTTGTCGGGTGAGATTTTCGGGGACATTCAGGCTAGCACGGGCGGCCGGGCACCCATGACCTTTACCCGTACACGGTAGTCGGACTCGACACACCACCTCTGGACTCTTACGCTGGAGCGCCTCAAGGAATTATTGGGGTTGGCGATAGGACTGCGCTCAACCCGTCGATGACGACTACCCGGTGACGATGAAGGAGACCTTACTGTGACATTGGACGCGATCAGAGTTGGATTGATTGGCGCCGGCGGGAACACCCGGCTCCACCACGCTCCCAAGCTGGCGGCTATCGAAGGCGTTGAAGTGGTGGCAGTTGCGAACCGGAGCATGGCCTCATCGGCACGCTTTGCTGATGAGTTCGACATCCCGAACCCGGTCGAGAGCTGGATGGACATCATCGATGATGAGTCGATCGACGCCGTCTGCATCGGCACATGGCCCTACATGCACTCGGTCTTGACGATTGCAGCGCTGGAGTCCGACAAGCACGTACTGGTCGAGGCCCGAATGGCTGCGAACTCTTCTGAGGCGCACGCGATGCTGGACGCTTCCAAAGATCGACCCGATCTCGTGGCCCAGATCGTTCCCGCGCCGCACACACTGGCATTTGACCAGCAAATCGTGGACATGATTTCCGATGGCTACGTCGGAGACCTGATCGGCGTCGACGCACGGATCGGCACCGGAACCTTCCCGAACTGGGACTCGGAACTGCACTGGCGGGAGCGTCGTGACTATTCCGGAAACAACATCATGAACATGGGCATCTGGGCCGAGGCCATGATGCGCTGGCTGGGCGATTACGCTTCCGTGACCGCAGTTGGCCACACCGTGGTCAAGTACAAGTCTGATGCCGATGGCCGACGTCGCTCGACGGGCAACATCCCGGATCACATTGACACCGTCACGGAACTTGAAGCCGGCGGCCAGCTCCACATGCAGGTTTCGAACGTGTCAGGGTTCGGTCCGGCGTCAGATGTCTGGATTCACGGCACGGAAGGCACCATCCGGCTTGTGAACGAGAGCGGCAGCCTGGCGCTTTATGGCGGCCAGCGGAGTGACGCCCAGATGAGCAAGATCGACATTCCAGAGGACAAGGTCGGCGGCTGGCGTGTTGAGGAAGAATTCATCAACGCCATACGCGGCATTGAGCCGGTAACCCACACGGACTTCACGACAGGTGTGAAATACATGGAGTGGACGGACGCCGTGGCGCACGCCCTCAACCTCGGCGAGAAGGTTGGGCTTCCTCTGTCGTAAGGCCCGGCTGGTCGGCAATTTACAGCTTCAAAAGAGGCCCGGATTCAAACCCGGGCCTCTTCGCGTTTGCGGATTGTGAAAGCCCCTTCTCCCGGCGGGAGAGGGCCAGAATTAGGGAGAAGTTCGTTGAGTGTGGGACCAGCGTATCCGGGGCAACGGTCTGCTGGTAATGGTCCCTCGTCCTTCCGGGGCCGGAAGGATCGGGATGACACTGGTCGCGATGGTCGCCCCTACGCCAGAAACAGCTCCACGAACTCCGGGACCGGCATCGACTCCAGCCGCGTGGCGTCTTCTGCCAGCGCTACCGCCCGTTCCACTTTTTCTGATGGCAGGCGCGTTCCAAGGTTGTGATGCAGCTTGTCGATGAGCCGCGGGATCGCCTCGTCTCGCCGTCGACGATGGCCGAGCGGGTACTCGACTGCAACCTTGTCCGTGGTTGAACCATCCTTGAACGTCACCTGTATCGCGTTCGCAATCGAGCGCTTGTCCGGGTCCAGGTAATCAGACGTGTATCTGGGGTCTTCCACGACCGTCATCACATCCCTCAAGGCGTCCACCCTCGGGTCGGCGGCGGCCTCATTTTCGTAGTGATCGGCGTTCAGATCGCCAAATATCAGGCTGATCGCTGTCATGTACTGGATGCAGTGATCACGGTCGGCCGGGTTGTCCAGCGGACCCGACTTGTCGATGATCCGTGCCGCTGATTCCTGGGTCGTGATCGTGATCGTATCGATCTCGTCCAGTCGGTCCCGAACCTGCGGGTGAAGAACGAAAGCCGCTTCAACCGCGGTCTGACCGTGGAACTCCGCCGGGAAGGCGATCTTGAACAGCACGTTTTCCATCACGTACGAGCCAAGTGGCCGTTGCATCGTGAAGGGCTTGCCCTCGAACCATCGGTCGTAGAAGCCCCAGCCAGGGGCGGACAGCGCAGTCGGGTAACCCATCTCGCCGGTCATCGCCATAAGCGCCATTCGCACGCCGCGGCTCGTTGCGTCGCCAGCCGCCCACGACTTTCGCGATCCAGTATTCGGGGCGTGTCTGTACGTGCGTAGCGTGGCGTCAAGCCAGGCATTGGAGACGGCGTTGATCACCTGATCCCGAATTCCTCCGAGCAGCCCTGTGACCACCGCGGCCGTGGCGACCTTCACCAGCAGCACATGGTCGATGCCGACCCGATTGAAGCTATTGTCGAGCGCCAGCACGCCCTGGATTTCGTGCGCTTTGACCATCGCCGTCAAGACGTCGCGCACCGTGAACGGCTCTTCCCCGTTTGCCGCTCGTGTACGTGATAGCCAGTCGGTCACCGCCAGGATGCCGCCGAGGTTGTCTGACGGGTGGCCCCACTCAGCCGCCAACCAGGTGTCGTTGAAGTCCAGCCAGCGGATGATGCACCCGATGTCGAATGCGCCCTTTACAGGATCGAGCACGTAGTCGGTTCCCGGCACCCGTGTACCGTTCGGAACCGTGGTCCCAGGGGCGTGCGGGCCGAGGTGCTTGGTGCACTCGGGGTAGTTGAGCGCAAGCAGGCCGCAGCCGATTGTGTCGAACAGGTCGTACCTGGCCGTGCTCATCGCCTCTGAGCTGTCTACCGAGTAGTACAGTACGTAGTCGGCGATATCCGCGAGAAGCTGATCTGGCTCAGGCCGGACGTTGGATATAGACGCAGACAATTCAACTCCTTGGACGTACGGACGCGATGCGTCGTTTATTTTGGGTTATGGGTTAGCGGTCCGGTGCTCATCGGTTAGGTGCTTACTATTTGTTTGTAACTTGCTTTATTTACGATTAAAGACCGAGTATTTCCGGCACTTCGTCTACGTGATCTATCGTGAAGTCCGGTTCCGGTAATCCCCATTTCCAGGTTCGGCCACGATGCATCCAGGCGGTAACAAGTCCGGCATTGCCGGCGCCGTGGATGTCCATGCGGGGATTGTCGCCCACGAACAGGGTTTCGGACGGTTGTGGTCCGCCCAGGCGTCGTAACGCCTCGGTGAAAATTTCTGGTTCCGGCTTCTTGTGGCCGAACTCTTTTGAAATCACCAGACACTCTGGTTCCGGCTGAATCCCCATGTTGACCAGCTTGACGTGCTGCCACTTGGTCCCGTTCGTGACGATGCCCCATGGGATACCGGCGTCTGCAAGCTTCGCCAGGGCGTCCAGAACGCGCTGCTCTGGTTTGTATCCGGGAGCCTGCGTTCGACGCATCCAGGTTTCGAACCACTGGAACCCGCGCGGAAACGTGCCGCCCTGATCTTCCGGCTGAGGAGGCGTGTCCTCCCCGGCGTTGCGGAGGATGAGGCCGATATGCTGGAGAAACGGCGGCCAGTCGGCTAGCGTCTTGTCCAGATCAAACAGGACCGCTTTTAGCTGGGTGCTGTCCAATTAAGGAACCTCGCCCTACCGGTCCGCAATCGGGACATACGCCCGTTCCATCGGGCCCGTGTACTCGCCGGCTGGCCGGATGAGGCGGTTGTTTGCCCGTTGCTCGAACACGTGTGCGGACCATCCCGATGCTCGGGCGATCACGAACACCGGGGTGAACATGTCGGTCGGGATTCCCATGTGGTGGTAGGCGACGGCGGAGTAGAAGTCCAGGTTGGTGAACATGTTCTTCTCACGCTTCATCACCTGGTCGATCCGAACCGCCTTGTCGTAAAGCTGCATGCTCTCCCGGTCTTCCGAAAGCTGGCGTGCCCACTCCTGAATCACGGCCGATCGAGGGTCGAAATCGCGGTAAACACGATGCCCGAAGCCCATCACAAGCTCGCGCCGCCCAAGCATCCCCATCACCGCCTCTTCCGCTGCATCGGGCGTGGCGTGAGCCGACTGAAGCTCCATCGCAGCCTCGTTTGCGCCGCCGTGCAGCGGGCCTCGCAACGCACCAATCCCGGCGACTATCGCGGAGTGCTGGTCCGCCAGCGTGCTGGTGACGATGCGTGCCGTGAAGGTCGATGCGTTGAACTCGTGCTCGGCGTAAAGAATCAGGGACGAATCAAGAGCGCGACGGGCCAGTTCTGACGGCGCGTTCTGGGCGAGAAGCGTCAAGAAATGCTCGGCGATAGTGTCACCGCCCGCCGTCTCGTCGATGCGCTTTCCGTCGCGTGAGAAGTGGTACCAATAGAGAAGAATCGAAGCCATGCTGGAGGTCAGACGGTCGGCCACCCAGGTCTGGCTGTGCTCGCCGCCCTCAGGCTCCATCGTGCCGAGAGCAGAGCACCCGGTTCGTAGGACATCCATCGGGTGTGCGTCCGCCGGGATCTGCTCAAGGACCGCCTTCAGGGCCGCCGGAAGGCCGCGCATCGAGACCAGTTCGGCCTTGTATTCCGCAAGCTGGGAAGCGTTCGGCAACTGGTCGTGGATCAAGAGGTAAGCAACCTCCTCAAACGTCGATTGTGAGGACAGGTCCTCGATCGAGTAGCCTCGATAGGTGAGGCCATGCCCGGCCTGTCCGACCGTTGAAACCTGTGTCTCACCGACGACGACGCCCGCAAGCCCGCCTGCTCTTGATCCACTGGTCATTGAGCGTTCCTTTCTGTTGAGTGCGACTCTGCAAACAGAATGTCTATTTTGTCTTCAAATTCCCTGTAATTCAGCAATTCGTAATACTCATCACGGGTCTGCATATCCGGGATCGTGGACGCCTGTGTTCCCTCAGACCTGATGGTCCTGAACACGTTCAACGCGGCTGCGTTCATCGCCCGGAAGGCTGACAACGGATAAAGGGCGATCGCAACGTCCACGCTGGCAAGCTGGTCTGTGGTGAATGCGGGGGTCAGACCGAACTCCGTCAGGTTGGCCAGTACCGGAATATCTACGGCGTCCGTGAACTTTCGGTAATCGTCCAGTTCAGGCATTGCCTCCGGGAACAGCATGTCCGCCCCAGCTTCTTCAACGGCCTTTGCGCGTTCGAGGGCTGAATCCATGCCCTCAACCGCGAGGGCGTCGATACGCGCCATTACAACGAAATCCGGGTTGGGCTTCGCGTCCACGGCGGCCTTGATGCGGTCTACCATCTCTTCTTGCGTGACTACCTCTTTGTTGGGTCGATGGCCGCAGCGCTTTGCCTGGACTTGGTCTTCTATGTGGATACCAGCCGCACCAGCGCGCGCCAGTTCCTTGATGGCCTTGTTGATCATGAAGGCATTGCCCCAACCCGTGTCTGCGTCGACCAGCAGCGGCAAGCTGCTCGCTCCGGTAACCCGGCGCACGTCTTCTACAACATCGTTGAGCGTGGTCATGCCGAGGTCGGGTAGTCCGTAAGAAGCGCCTGCAACGCCTGACCCTGATAGGTAGAGGGCTCGATATTCCGAGGCCTCCGCCATTATGGCGTGGTAGGCGTTGATCACGCCCGGCATCTGTAGGGGGCGCTCCGCGGCGACGGCCTCTCGAAGTTTTTGGCCGGGGCTGATTGCTGTCGTTATAACGGTCTCCTGTCGGTTGACCCTGTCGGGTCTGGGTCAAGTTTATGGGGAGCTTATCGCGCCTGTGGCCGTTGCGGGCGCTGATGGATGCCGAATATCCAAATGTTCAGGGTTGTGTGAGGCGCAGATCGAACTTGATCATGTCTCGGAGTGGGATCCCGTAGTCACCGATGGTTGGCACGTTTAACTTGACCTGTCGCACGACGTCCAGTTCATCCGGGTAGAACGCGGCTATGCAGACCCCATTGCGCTCAAAGAATCACTGTGCTCTGAGATTGTCGTTTGTAGTCAGTAGCGTGAGAGGGATGCATGTCCGTTGCACGTCCGATGGTTTCACTGTGTCCAAGAGCGCCGAGCCAACTCCACGGCCCTGTATATGATATGGGCGTCGAGCGTGACGATCTCGCAAATTTCGTGTTAGATCGCGTACGTGAGCACCCCCCCAACGACTTCATCGATGTCCATTGCCACAAATCCGCCCAGTTCACCAATGTCATATGTGCTGATTGGTGTGAGGGCGAGGGTGATTCGCCGGTGTGAGTGACCCATCTGGTCAGCGAGGAGCGCTCGTAGTCGGTTAGTGGGCGTGCACCTATACCGGGTTATTCTCGGCCTCGGTAGGCTCCCCCGGCCANNTGGGGGGGTTAGACGTTCGGCGGGCCTTCTTCAACTGTGACATCTGTGATCAGCGGCGCGTGTAACTTCAGGGACATCGTCATGAACATCTCGACGTTGTCGCGCGTGGGCACGCACTCCGGGCATTCTTCATTGACGCCTGGCAGGTACTTCACGTGGAGCGAGGTGTCGCCGAGATCGACCAGCTCCAGCCGTCCGCCTTCGCTGGCGACCATCGTCTCGATGTTCTCGAGGACCATATTTACCTGAGGATCAGATGTCGAAGCGACCATGTGTATGTCCTTGTGGGGGGCCAATGGCCTTCGGATTCAAAACGTACGTTGTTTTCGGAGGTCCATTCTGGGACCGTCCATTCTTCTTTCACGATTGGTTGTGTCGCTAATTATATGAACTGAGGCGTTTGGGGGTATTGGCTGCTACCATCCGGACGGGTTCAACTCTCGGGGGACAACGACGCTCCCCTTGAAGGGGCTAAGCAGGCCGCGGGAGAGGCGGCAAACGGGCAGTTTTTGTGGTGCGAGGGGTTGACCATCAGGGGCCCATCGCCGGTGTGGCCTATGTTGGTCAACGCGTGAAGGCGTTCTTAGATTCGGTCGCCGTACCGGAAACCGTTTAGCGACAATTGCTTGAGTAGATTTGTGCGGGCGTGGCCGTTTTTATGGCCGCTTCCGCACTTTGGCACGGAGGATTTTGATG